>Ga0209348_1001351_pt1 | contig 11979 bp, 8 predicted proteins | sample ETNvirenome_2_30_FD_184065 | JGI IMG/M metagenome (GOLD analysis project Ga0209348, IMG submission 184065) | Marine viral communities from the Pacific Ocean - ETNP_2_30 (SPAdes) (version 2) | ecosystem: Environmental > Aquatic > Marine > Oceanic | place: Pacific Ocean | collected 2013-06-22 | reverse complement strand
CCATATCGCAGAGTTTATCTCCTGGCCATGGTGGCCGTTGGGCACTCATGATGATGGGAGGAAACTGTGTGGACGCATTTACCGTAGACGTATAAAAAACTATGTCAATAACAACAAGTTATAGTTGGCACGTATGCCAACTCATTACAACATCAACACCAAATGATTACACTGTTAAAGCAATAGATGGATACATTTATGCAATTGATAGTAATGGTGTTAACAACACTCATAAATTTATGTTGTCACTCGATATTCCTGAATCTTACTCTTCAGGAGAATTTACTGAATTTGATGATTTGACTGAAAGTCAAGTATCAGGTTGGATAACTTCTAAACTATCAGATGATCAACAACAGATACTAAAAGATAAAGTTTCTGAAAAATTAAAAATGTTTTATAATGAATCAGGTGAAGTTGGATTTAGAACTGATTACAAACCAGCGGTGCCTTGGACTGTCGGATTTACGACAACATAAAATTATATCAATTCCTGACTAACTAAATAGAACATAGAATCATAGTAGAATTATTGTGTCATGCCACTGAATAAGTTAGATAATTTCCTCAAAAATATCGAAGGTCGTATACTTTATGTAAGTCCAAGTGATTTGGATGCATCAGATGCGATGTCGAATCAAGGTAATTCGCAAACAACACCCTTTAAAACTATACAAAGGGCACTGATTGAAGCAGCTAGATTTTCATATGTGCCAGGAAATAATAATGATATAACAGAGAAGACAACTATATTATTGATGCCAGGTGAACACATAATTGACAACAGACCAGGATACAAGATAGAAGCAAATGGTAATAGCCCACTAATACGAACCAACTCAAATACAGTAGTATCAGATGGTATAACACAATTATCATTAAATTTAAATTCTAATTTTGATTTGAATCAAGAGGATAATATTCTACGTAAATTTAATAGTGTTAATGGTGGGGTTATTGTGCCTCGTGGTACATCAATAGTTGGATTGGATTTAAGAAAAACAAAGATAAGACCAAAATATGTTCCGAATCCAACAACATCATATGAAAAAGATCCTGCATCTGCAATTTTTAGGATTACTGGTGCATGTTATTTTTGGCAGTTCTCAATCTTTGATGGAAATCTTACAGATAAAGTATATGTTGACAGCACTAACTTTACTGATCCAGAAAGATTAGTTAAACCTTCATTTTCACATCATAAACTAACTGTATTTGAATACGCTGATGGTGTTACTAAAGACAAAGAAACAGGTTTAACTGACTTAAATATGTATTATTATAAGTTATCATTGGCTTATGGTAGTGCAACTGAAGATCGAGATATAAGTGAAAAATTTCCAGCAAGTACAGAGGGATTTGTTTCTAGGAGACCAGAATTTGAAATTGTTGGTGCATTTGCCTCCGATCCTGTTAAAATATCTAGTATAACAGCGTTAAATCAAGGTTCTGTAAGTTCTAAGGTAACTGTCACCACTGCCACTGACCATGGTTTAGATAAGGATACCCCAATTCGTATCAAAGGTGTAGGAGAATCTGAGTATAATATATCAACTAATGTATCCTCAGTAAATCCTACAAATCCGAGAGAGTTTACATATAACTTATCAAAATTTGATGATGAACTTCAAGTTACGGATGTTGATGTTTCAAACGCAACTGTAATTGTAGAAACTGATACCGTAAATGGTGCTTCACCTTACATTTTCAATATATCTCTACGATCTGTTTTTGGAATGAATGGTATGCATGCTGATGGTGCCAAGGCAACTGGTTTCCGTTCAATGGTTGTTGCACAGTTTACAGGTGTATCACTTCAGAAAGATGATCGTGCCTTTGTTAAATATGACCCTACATCTAGAGAATATAATGGAATAACATTACTAGATCAAGGACAAATTGGAACAGAACTCGCAACAAGGTCATCTGCTGAAACATCAACACAAGTATATCATTTAGATTCGGAATCAGTATATCGAAGTGGTTGGGAAACAAGGCATGTAAAGATATCTAATGATTCAATATTACAAATCGTATCTGTCTTTGCAATAGGTTATGGTGTTCATTTTGAGGGAAGATCTGGTTCTGACGCTTCAATTACAAACTCTAACTCTAACTTTGGACAGCTAGCTCTTGTATCTAATGGATTTAAGAGAGATGCATTTGCCAAAGATGATAGAGCATTTATTACACATATTATACCACCTCGAGCTGTAACAACACCAGAAGAGGATATTGATTGGGTTGCACTTGATAATCAAAATGCAACTGGAACTAGAATATATCTATTTGGATTTACCTCAAAGGATATCAAACCACCATCACTCACACAAGGATTTAGAATTGGTGCAAAAACAAATGATTTACTTTTTGTGAATATTGATGGAGCAGAAAAATCTGCAAAAATTGTAATGAATACCAATACTAATGTTAGTGGTGTAAAAAAAATTGACATACAAGTTAATAACAATGGTGTTTTTAGTACAGCATCACCACACGATTTCGCAACAGGTGAAAAAGTAATCATAATAAGTGATGATGGAGACCTTCCAGAGAACATAGAGGAAAAAACTGTATTCTTTATCATCTACGTTGATACTTTTAGATTTAGATTGGCGACTTCTCTTACAAACGCAGAAAATGAAACAGGAATAACGGCTTATGGTGGAACTAATTTAACTGTTTTAAGTCGAGTAACTGATAAAGAATGTGGAGATGTTGGTCATCCAGTACAGTATGAACCAAATCTTGGTCAATGGTACATAACCGTTGAAAGCACTGGTAATACTATCTTTCCTGCCTTAACAGGATCTACAGGAAGAACAGATCCCTCTTTTGTGAAAAGAATATCTGACACAAGAAGTCTTGATGAAAAGATATACAAATTAAGACTTGCAATACCAAAAGAAATTACCAACTCTAAAAATCCTGAAAACGGATTTGTAATTCAGGAATCTTCAAACACTGGTGTAAGAGACGTAGGAGACTTTGTAAAGTCAGATGATCTTACAACAGATGATTACTTATATAATCGAAATCCAAGGTTTATAAGCACATGTACTTTTACTCCTCCTAATGGTGACATACCTGGTGTCGTAAGAATTGGATTAGAAAAACCTCACAATTTAAATGTAGGGGATGTGATAACAGTAAAAAATATAAAAGATGTTAACAATGTAACTGGAATAGGAAATAGTGGATTTAATAGAGAAACGACAGTTACTAAAATTGTAGATGGTTTGACTTTCGAATATTCAACTGGAAATGAAACTATAGCTAATTCAGCCACAAATAACTTTAACGATAAAACGAGTGACAGTGCACTTCAATATCCACGATATGAAAGAACAGATTTAAAATCAAATATTTATATCTTTAGAAATAATGTTATTAGTCAGTTTACTAATGGCACTTCGGATGGTATTTACCAGGTGTTTGCACTTAACTCAAGTAATAATATTCCAGTTGAATTTACAGACTCAGAATATAGTCAAAATGTTGTTGACGTATATCCACAGTTAGATAGGGATAATTTAAATGATAATCCACAGGCATCTAAAACTTTTGCACTCAGATCACCACTTGGTCAGGTAAACACAAATGATCCACTAAAAAGTATCACAAGAGAAACCACTGACAAACTTCTTAAAAAAATAGGTGTAGGATTAGAAATAGAATCATATGATAGCACATCAGGCATTGTAACATTTACACAAGATCATAGTATAGCTGGTATTGTGACTGGTCATTTGAATGGAGGTAGTGGATACAATGTACCAGGAACTTATTTTAATGTTAAAGTTTTCACAAATGCATCAACCCAAAATGATTCAACATGGAATGGAACTTTAGCAGAAGTCACTGTAAGTGGGAATGCAGTAAGTAATTTTAATATTACCAATCCTGGTTCTGATATGTTGGGTAAAGTTGGTTACTTTGATAATAACATTATTACTGGTGGTAGTGGTGCAAAAATAGATTTTGATAATTCTCAAGCACTTCAAGAAGTTAACGTAGGTATAACATCTGATCTTGTTTTACAAACTACAGGTATCGGAGTTACTTCAGATGGTTACTTTAGAATTACTGGCACAAATGGTAAAAGAGAAGTATCAATTGCAAAAACTACTGGAGATGTTCCACCACAGATAGGACAATATGGATTTCTTGTTAATCCTGCACCTTCATTATTTCGTGTAAGAACTAATATAGGTGTAGATCTTGATGCTACAGAATTTTATACAAATAGTCCACATGGATTAGTCGCAGGTAACAGATTCCAATTTAATGACCCTGACAATAATAATCTAGGGACATTTATTGTTAAATCCCGAATTGATCCTTTAGTATTCACTGCCAAGACAAATTTACCAAATGGTAATAATTTTACTGGACCAGGTGTTGCTGGATATATCCTTAAACATGGTTTATCATCTAATGATGGATTATCAGGTAAAGGAGATGAAAATTTATCCGTAAGAGGTGTTGAATTATTTAACAAAGAGCATGCAAGATTATCTACAGATGGCATGTCGGCATCAGTAGGTGTGGTGTCAGTGAGATATCTTGATTATGTGAATAGAATAAACTTAACAGAAAGGTTCCCATATGGATCATATATTCTTATTGATGAAGAGATAATGAGGGTTAAATCTTCATCAGTGGGTGGAACACCACCGAATGACAATCAGTTGTCGGTAATTCGTGGTGTATTTGGAACAACAGTGTCTGACCATGATGGTGATTCATTAATTAAAAGTATAAGTGCATTTCCAATACAATTTAATCGACCTTCAATTATTCGTGCATCAGGTCATACATTTGAATATCTTGGTTATGGTCCAGGTAACTACTCTACTGCACTTCCACAAGTTCAGATTAGAGCTATCACCGAAAGAGAAGAATTCTTATCACAATCACAAGAGAGAGCAGGTGGTGCGGTAGTCTACACTGGTATGAATAATAAGGGTGACTTCTATATTGGAAACCAGAAGAAGTCTGCTCTTACTGGTGAAGAGACATCATTTGATACACCCATACCATCTGTTGCAGGTGAGGATCCTGGTCGATTGAGTGTTGTGTTTGATGAAGTAGTAGTTAAAGATAGAATTGTAGTTGAAGGTGGTAAGTCAAAAACTGTCTTATCTGAATTTGATGGTCCTGTAACATTTAATAATGAAACTCAATTTAAAGATTTAGTTAAGATAAAAGACACAACGGAATCAACTTCACCTTCCACTGGAGCTCTTTTAATTTCTGGTGGTGTTGGATTTGCAAAGACGGCATTCTTTGGTGATAATCAACATTTGAAATTTGGTGAGAGACAAAATGGAGATCTAATGATCGGACATGAACCAAATGTCAATGATCCTAATTCTGATGCAAATGTTATCAGATCAATGTCAGACGGTGGAACAAACAAACACCTATACATACAGGGTGAAAATAAGATTATAATTTCTAATACTGCGGCTAATGTTGAAAGTGCTGTATTTCATGTAGGAGCTGGTGTTGCTTTAAACCATAATACCGACACAAGATTTTCAACACTTGGTTCTGGTGTTCTTGGTGCTGGTGCCACTGTCTATGGAACCATATATGCCAGCAATTTCTCTGGTGATGGTTCAGGATTAGATAATTTAAATGAAACTACTTTAAAGGATAGTGATAAAGTTACAAGAGTAGAAGCAACTTCACTTGGAGCATCAATTACAGGAGATTTAATTGTTGATAATGGAGCTAATATCTCAGAATTAAGAACTGGTCTCTTTATTCCAAATAATAAATTTTTAAAAATTGGTGGAACTGTTGCAGCTCCTGCCTTTCAAGCTTATCATGATACCGATAATACTTTCCTACAACATATACGAAAGAGTGGTCAAACTACTGGTGGAAATCTTTACCTACAAAGTAATGAGGATGTTCGAATTACAAATCCAAATGTAACCGCAACGAGTGCTATATTCGATCTTGATGGTGCAGTACAATTAAATTTTTCAAATCTACAAAGACTTGTCACCACTTCAACTGGTGTGGTGATTGGTACAAATACTCAAAATGGAAATCTCAGTGTTTTTGGTGACATCGTTGCTTTTGCTACTTCAGATGAAAGATTAAAAGACAACATTTCACCAATAACAAAAGCACTTGAAAAAGTAAACTCAATAAGTGGTAATACATTTATATGGAAAGAAAATGATGCAGGACATGAAGGTGACGGTATTGGTGTAATCGCACAAGAAATTGAGGCACTTGGTCTTCCTGAACTTGTCACAACAAGATCTAACGGATACAAGGCAGTTAAATATGAAAAATTAGTTCCACTTTTAATTGAAGCTATTAAAGAATTGTCTGCTAAAGTAGATACTTTAGAATCAATGGCACATCCAAAACCAACTGGGAAAACTCAGAAAAGAAATGAGGATAGATTGGATGCTCTTGAAAATCAAATAAATAACTAAAAAAAGAAGTAATGTCTAATTATACAAAATCGTTTAACTTCAGAAATGGTGTTCAGGTTGATGATAAATCCTTAGTTGTCAATGCCAATGGACTGGTCGGAATTGGAACCACTAGACCAGAAAAAAGATTGGATGTTTTTGGAAATGCAAGAGTATCTGGTATATCGAGTTTATCTTCACTCATTGTAACAGAAGTAGTAACCATTGGTGCAGGAATCACACTTGATGCTACGAGTGGAGTTATAACTGCAACTAAATTTGTTGGGGATGCTTCAGGATTACAAAATATAGTTGCAATTGCAACTGATGGGTGGCTTGCAAATGCAGGAACACTCTCAACTGTTGGAAATGTTGGTATAGGTACGACCATATTTACAAATACATTTGAAGTTAAAGGATTTTCAAAATTAGTAGGACTTACAACCTTTGAGGGTTCAGTCACATCACAAAATATAAATTCAAGTGGTATAATTACCGCCACTAAGTTTGTTGGAACAAGTGGTGCTGCAGCTCCGTTTGATAACATAAATGTAGGAACAGCAGCAACGGTTGGAATCTTAACAGTCAATAACACATCCAGATTTAATGATGAAGTAAGAATACCAGATAATGTAAGCATAAAATTTGGTAGTTTTGATGATGATTATATGACAATTGGCCATGAAAGTTCTAACCATAATGTTATCAGATCATATTCACCAAATACATTTCCAGAGAGATATCTATTCATACAAAGCAATAATAGAGTTATAATTTCCGATACTACTGCTGGAACCGAAAGTGCTGTATTTAATGTAGGAGCTGGAGTTACTTTAAAACATAATAATATTACAAAATTTGAAACCACTGGAGCAGGGGTAACCATAACTGGAAATCTTGGAGTTAGTGATAGAACATTTATGAAAGATTTAGATGTTTCGGGTGTTTCTACGTTCAGAGGCACCATGGAACTTCAGGCTGTATCAGTGGGGCAGACTGTTGGGTTTGGAAGCACAGCATATTTCCCTGATGATGAGGCGATTATGCTCGGTGATGGTGAAGATTTAAAAATATATCATGGTTTTAGTAATCCAGGTTCGGGAAACAAGCACAGTTATATTCAAGATTCTGGAACTGGAGATCTTGTCATACTATCTAATGAAGTTGCGATTAGAAATGCAACCGAAACTGAAGATTTAGCAAGGTTTAAACAAGATGAAGGTGTTAAATTATATTATAATGGTGTTGAACAAATAGAAACAATTGGAGCGGGTGTATCCGTCTATGGACAATTAACTGTTGCAAGATTAAATGCTGGAACAAATCAATTATCTACAAGATATGGTGGATTGAGATATGGAAATGAGTCTGGTAATTTTGCTTTTAGTACAAGAAAATCACTAGACTTATTAAATTACGACACTGGTAACATTAATTTTTATCTAGACGGTTCGAATATCAATTCTGGTATTGGTAGTTTTGTGTGGCATAGGGGATCATCTAACGCTTTAATGGCTTTGAACGCTGAAGGAAGTCTTGGAATCGGATTAACAATTCCACAATTTAAATTAGATGTAGATGGAACTGCTAGAATTTCAGGACTTACCAGTTTCTCAGATGGTATAAACGTAACTGGTGGTGACATTACCGTAACTAATTCTATTAAATCAAAACCTGGTAACTCAGCTGGTAACTTTGAATTTGATCTTTCAACTGGTGATATAACTGCCACCTTTTTAAACGGAAACGTTAATGCACAAACTGCAACTGGTACGAGTATTTTTAGAAATCTTATTGTAAAAAATCTTGGAGCTGGAACGGGTGTCGCAACGATTTCAGAACTTGAAACAGGATCCATCGGAATTAATACATCTGTTGTTCATTCAAGTAACGCAAATAATTATCTAACTATTGGTAATTTAGGGTCAGTTAATCAGAAAGTATTCATAACTAATTCAGGTGAAATAGGTATAAGAACCTCTCTCATACCTTCTGGTGGTAATATTGGTATCAATGCACGAGATACGACTGTTCTAGTCAAGGCAATAGGAGTTGGAACTACTGGTTTTAATCAGGGATCTGCCGCTGATTTTTCAAATGCTGGTGAAGCAGCAAGATCAAGATATATGGTTCCCCCTATTGTTCAAACTGATGAAGAAAGAGCTTTACTGAGAGGAGCTCCCGCACCATTTAATGGTAACATTCAGGGTAGTTATAATCAAATAACTGTTACTTCAGGAATTGCTAATATCACTGTAGGAACTGTAGTCACCACCGATTCGATTACTAATTCAGGTGGTGGATCTGTGTCATCAATAGTAGGAGTCGCTGTAGTTAGTCAAATACTCACAGGTCCAGATAGAGTATTGTTAAAACAACTAGATGGCGTAACTGATGCAAATTTTGGTGGAACTGGTAATGCAACTGGTTCTTTCAACAATACAGGATCAAATAATACTATACCTATCGGTTCAATTATCTTTGATAAAACAAATAACAAGCTCAAATATTTTGATGGTAATGTTCAAAATTCTAATGGTGGTTGGCAAAATGTATAGTGAGGATTTAAAATGGCTATAGACATATCTTACGGAAACCCAATATCTTTTACCGATATCAAAAATGAATTTGGTAGTCCAACTAATAACCAGTTCGGTAACTATAGAGTGATACAACCATTGGTACAAAATGGAGTTACATTTCGACAATTTACACTAGATGGTCAGGCACCTGGATCTGCAGGTAGTATTCCAACATCAGGTCCAATTAAATTCAGTGATTTTTATGGTAAAAGATTGACCCATATAGTTAACATATTTTCACCCGCTAATGAAGTAGAAGAAAATTTTATAAATGCAAAAAATATATTTGATACTCAAGCAGGATCCAGAGTTATTGTAATAGGTCCGAAAGATTCTAGTCAAAGAAGATTAGGTGGTGGTGGTAGTAAAGTCATAATAGCAGTGAACAAAAAAATTGGATCAGAAAAAGGAGACGGGACTAAATGTGCATTAAGAACAGGGGTATGGGATGTATCCTGTAATTTAGAGGTAATTCTTGACAATAATACGCAAATATATGGATCTGGTGGAGATGGAGGAGTAGGTATGGATGGACTTACTACTCCAACAGACCCACTTACTGGTGCTACTCTACTTAATGGTTCGGCGGGAACAAGTGGACTAGGTATTGAATTTGGATCTGCATCAAATCCAACTAAAGTCACTATGGTAGGAGCTGCTCTAATCTCTGCTGGCTTCGGAGGGGGCGGTGGTGGAGGTGGTGGTTATGAAGGATCCAAAAACCACAGAGAAGCTGGTGGTGGAGGTGGTGGCGGTGGTGCTGGCATCCCTGCTGGAAATGCTGGAAGAGGTGGAATCCCACAAACTGGTGTTGATACAGATATTGCTGGTGGTGCTGCTGGTAATGGTGGAGAACAAGACACTGGTGGAGCAGGTGGAGGAGGTGGTAATAATAGAAATGAAGCTAATGGTGCTGCTGGTGGATTTGGTGGACAACATGGTAATCGCCCAGATGGTTCTGCTGGTACTGCAACTGCTGGTGGTGATAGTGAAGCAGAGGGTGGATCTGCGGGTGCCAGTGGTTATGCAATCAGGAAGGGAACCAACTCAGGTATATCTTTTACAATAGTTGGTAACAACGCAAGCAATGTCAGGGGAACTGTGGACTCAGGAGCTGCTGGAGTAGCAGGCTCAGGTGTTTTTCAAGGAACTTAGTTTGGGTGCGAGATATATACTATACACTGTAATTAATTTTTTTAATGAAATCAATTATTAAAATCGAAAAATATTTGCCAGAGACAAATCAGATAGTTGTTAAGATTGCGAGACTTCATGCACCTCAATCAATAGATGACTATCCTACTGTTGCAGTTGATTGTGATAATCTAGATTGTTATAACACCGAGACTTTTCTCCATACCTTGATGAGAAGTGTTGGGGAGAGAGTTATAATGGAAGAGGAAAATATAGAACCGACTATGAATAAGGTGGATACCGTTGGTGAGGAATTAGATTTGCCAAGCATGGTGGGCAAGACAATTGAGGCTAAAATAGATAATGGTAGAAAACAAATTTTACATATGAGGAGGGTTGAATTATGACTGTAAAGAGATACATGAAAAAATGTGAGGAGTTTGCAATTTGCTCCGAGACAGGAAGTGCAGGGGATGTGTTTGTTGATCCTGCCATTGATAATCGTGCATTATATCATATCCTAATCAAAGGGTCAGGCAGAGGTGGATTTACTTTTGACTCTGAATATGTTGAAGCAGATGCACAAAAACAGAATTTTCATTGTAAAAAAGAATACATAGGAAAGGATTTAATTTTTCAAGCATACGAGGATTATCATATATTTGGATTTTGCCCACTAGATTTAAAAGATAATTGGTATGGTGGATTAATTTATGAATCATTTGATGGAGAGGATGGTAGTTGGTTAATTTGTTTTGATGGGAGACCTATTGTAAATGGCAAAGAATTACAAAGGATGGACTATGCGAGATTAGAAAACAAAAAATATGAAGTGGAATTGAATAACTCAGTAATTGGAGTGTTCAAACGAATTTAAACACTATAATGTCAAGGAAATAATATATTATCGACATCTAAATTATTATATGATATAATTATTGTAAATGAAAGAGGATAAAATGAAATTGACTCGAAATGAGTTGATAGTTTTAAGAGGTGCTTTATGTGTAAAAAGGATGTATAAAGGAATGAAGCATGCACCCCATGGAGTAATTATATGGGAGGATTGGATGCAAGATAGTTTAGATAAGATAAACGCTTATATTAAGGAGCATCATCCTGACATACCTGATTGGAAATAATGACTGATCTAAATTATCGTGCCTTTAAAATATTTCCAACTCCGATACATTACATTAATTTAAAAAATTTTAATGATAAGAGAGATGATTTAATTAAATATGCCTACGATTTAAAAAATGAAGAAGATGGAAGGAATACATCAAACGTAGGTGGTTTTCAAAGTCAACATATTTTTGTGAATGATACTGAGGATGTTCTGCACAATATTTTAATTGACACTATGTCAAATATTCCATCCTTTAGAGATGGATTGAATATGAAATGTATAGCTTGGGTAAATATTAGTCCACCAAATGCCTTTCATGTAAAACATTGCCATCCTGAGTGTGATATTGCAGGAGTTTTATGGATTAAAGCACCCGAAAATTCTGGTCACATTATTTTTACTTCTCCTTACGAGTTTATGTCATATCGTGAGATTCATTCATACACAGATGATTTTAAGGAAGATATGAAATATTATGATACCTATACTTATCCACCAAGAGAAGGTGCAATGATATTATTTCCTTCTCATCTTCAACACAAGGTGGGTATGAATCAATCAAGTGAAGACCGAATATCAATTTCATTTAATATTAGTATACTTGATGTCTAATTTATCAAACACATACATACCTTTGTATAGTTTGTTCCGAAAGGTATATTTAATCATTAAAGGGATCAAAAATGGAGGAGTC
>Ga0209348_1001350_pt1 | contig 11987 bp, 10 predicted proteins | sample ETNvirenome_2_30_FD_184065 | JGI IMG/M metagenome (GOLD analysis project Ga0209348, IMG submission 184065) | Marine viral communities from the Pacific Ocean - ETNP_2_30 (SPAdes) (version 2) | ecosystem: Environmental > Aquatic > Marine > Oceanic | place: Pacific Ocean | collected 2013-06-22 | reverse complement strand
ATACAGGTGTTTCAGGAAGTCAAGTAAGTGCTGCAGAGAGAGGTGATTTTAGAGGATTTGAAGGATCAAAAAATTTACCTCCAGGAGTGCAACCAAAACCTTCAAAAGAAGCACAAGCTTTAAGAAATCAATTTATTGCAGCAGGTGGTGGACAAAGAGTTAATCCAGGTTTTTTTGATAGTAGAAATGTTGTATCACCAGCAGAGTTGGCAAGAGCTAAAGCATTTAATCCTAGAGCTTTTAGTAAAGGTAGAAATCAAGGATTGTTTTCTTTTCTTGGTAGCGGTGGAATTTTTGGAAACTTATTCAGAGGTATTGGACAAAAACTTGGTTTAGGTAAAAAATACGATGAACCAACTTATGATATGAGTCAGTTTAGTAATTTAGGTTTATTAACTGATAGAGTTAATCCAACTTATTATAATGATTTAGGTAATGAAGGTTTATTAAGTCTTACAAAAACTGTAACTACAGACACTGATGATGACTCAGAGATACAAGAAAAATATGGAAGATATTTAATGGATGCTCCACCAAATCCTTTAACACTAGAACAATTTAAAAATGCATTAGAAGGCATAAAAGAAGGCACTTTACCAAATACTTCTACAAGCATGTTACCTACTAAGAATTTGGTAGCAGACGCTTTAACTATACCTACGTTTGATGATAGTGGAGTAAGTTTAAGGAAAAGAATGACTTTATATAATGCTGGTTATAACGACCGTCAAATTAAAGAAGCATTGGATGCTGGTTATTTGGATCAACTTGTAAGAGATATAGAAGGACCACCGATCGCATAATGGCAAAAATAACAAACTACATACCTGAACCAAAAGAAGAGTACGATGTAGAAAATCAAAGACAGATACTAGAGTCTTTAACTACATTACAAAATCAATTAAACTTTTCTTTTCAACAAGACTTGAAAAACGAACAGGACGCATTTAATTACTTTTTAGCATGAGTATAAATTATAAAAATCAAGGTTTTAAACAAACCGGCACAGGCAAAACCACTGTGCTTACTTGCCCTACAGATGGAACAATTATAGTTAAAAGTATTTATTGTGCTAACAATGATGCGTCATCAGCTATTTTAGTAAACATGAATTTTGTTGATTCATCAGATTCTAGCACTGAGTATGAATTTTTTAGAGATGACGTGGCTGCTAAAGAGCAAGTAAATGCTTCACCTCAAGGCTTGAATTTAGAAGCAGGAGATGCTATAACTGTGCAAGCAGCTACAGGTAGTAGTAAGATACAAGGCCTGATAAGTTATGCTTTAATAGATAGAAGGAATGAAAACGGATAATTTACCAAAGATAGATTGTACAACTATAGTAACATATAGAAATACAAAAACTGGCGAAACATATAAAGAGAAGAAAGAAGGACCTGATATTGTACAAGACGTTACTGTGCAGGTAACTAATAAAGGTTTAGAAGTCTTCCAGAAAGTTATGAATGATACTAAGAAACCAAAACCCTAAAGGCGGAACAGAATTACAATTCGAGTATTTAGAAAAATACGTTGATAAAAATTTATTAGATCAAGTACAGATATGCACTTCGGTCCCAGAAAAAATACCATTACATCCAACAAAACCAAATATACTTTGGCAAAAAAATTCTTACGATCAACCAAACTTAGCTCCATGGTTTAACAACCCTGCTAACCATAATAAATACGACTGGTATGTTTTTAATTCACACTGGACTTATGAAAAATTTAGAGATCATTTTAAAATACCAACTAACAGATGTGTAGTTATTAAAAACGGTATTGATAAAATAGAACAAGCTAAACCATATCAAAAAGGTCAACCCATAAGGATAATACATCAAAACACACCTTGGCGTGGTTTGTCTGTGTTGTTAGGTGCAATGCAACTAGTAAAGAATCCTTTGGTTACTTTAGATGTATACTCATCTACGGAGGTTTACGGCAAACAGTTTTACGATCAAAACGATCATGAATACAAAGAACTTTACGAGCAAGCAGAAAAATTACCTAACGTTAATTATCTTGGTTACAGGCCTAATCAATACATAAAAGATAATTTAAAAAATTATCACATGTACGTGTATCCTAGTATTTTTGAAGAAACATTTTGTATATCATTACTTGAATGCATGGCTGCAGGTTTATATTGCATCGTCAATGACTTTGGTGCTTTGTATGAAACAGGAGCAGAGTTTCCGATGTATATACCATACGATTCTAATCACAGAGCAATGGCGCAGAAGTTTGGCTTTGGTATAGAACAAGCATCCTATACGTTAGATCAAAAACAAATACACGATCATTTAGATTCTCAATCTAGATATGCACATATCTATTACAACTGGAATAAAATAGCTATGCAGTGGACAACATTTTTAAAAGGAGTGATTAGTGCAAAATCCTAATAAACCTATTTGGTTTAACGAAGATACCTATCAAACAATTCAGCAATCTAATACACGTACAGAAGTAATAGACTTATCTGAACCAGCTGATAGATCGCCTTGGAGAATAATGGTTTGTACACCTGTACATAGTGAGTGTTCGATTCACTACACACAGGCATTATTAAAATTTCAACAAGATTGTTTTTTAAGAAAAATATTAGTTAGTTTTACTTTAATGAAATCGTCTTTGGTTACTCAAGGTAGAAACCTATGTGTAGCTGAAATGTTAAATCATGAAGATGGATATACACATTTATTATTTATTGACTCTGATATTGACTTTGACTTTGCAACTATTGAAACAATGTTAAAAGCTGACAAAGATGTTATTGCATGTCCTTATCCAATGAAGTCATTAGATTGGGATAAAATATTTGAAGAAAAAGATAAGGCTCAAAATAAAGATCAACTAAGAAGACCTGGGTATACGTTTCCTATTAAACTAGAGGATCAAAATGCTATACATTCTAATGGTGGTATTGTAGAGGCAACACATGCTCCAACCGGCTGTATGTTAATTAAAAGAACTGTATTAGAAGGTATGATTAAACACTATCCTGAATTACAGATATTTCAACCTACTAATATTAACGGTAAAGAAGTCAAGAAACCAAACTTTTATAACTTATTTGACACGATACATGATCCAAGCACCAAGCGTTATTTTGGTGAAGACTTTGGTTTCTGTCAAAGATGGACCGATATGGGCGGTAAAGTATATCTATATATCATGGATTATATAACCCATGTAGGTGAACATCAGTTCTGTGGTAGGTTCTTTGACAACTTAAAACAGGTTGACGATATTAAAAAAATCAAATAAAGTGTGATATTTCAGGATTAGTACGCCTGCTCTATAAACTAAATTTAGACAAAATTATGGCAATAACAGATACCAAACAAGCAAAAGATTTTACAGCAGGGGCACCAAACATAACATTGAAAGGTGATCTAACACCTACTAAAATGGCTATGTCAGATGACGCTAACGAAAGAGCATTGGAACAAATATTTGAACAACTTTTAGAAGAAGGTTTTTCTCCTGAAGAAGCAGCTAAAAAAGCTAGAGAAATATTTAATGAAAGAGCTATGGCCGATGGTGGTAGGGTACAATACGGTTTAGGTAGTCTTGTTAAGTCAGTTAAGAAAGCTGTTAAGGGTGTAGTCAAAGGTGTAGGAAAAGTAGCTAAGTCTCCTTTAGGTTTAGCAGCTATAGGTTTAGGTATTAATCAATTCGGTATACCTTTTATGGGTGGTGCAGGTAAAGGTTTTTTAGGTAATCTGTTTACCAAAGGAGGAACTCTTTCAAGTCTATTAAATTTAAGTGGTAAAGGAAGTGCTATGGATGCTCTTAAAGTAGGTGGAGCTGGTGCAGCCATCACTGGTTTATTAGCTGGTATGGAACGACAAGAAGGTGAATCAGATATGGATTTTGCTCAAAGACAAAAAGAAGTAAGAGATCAACTTAATGTACAATTTAGAAGATTATATCCTCAAGGGGGAAATGAATCTGATGAAGATTATGAAGTAAGAATAAATGCTTTAGTTGAAGGAGCTGATGATCAAACAGTAGATGTAGGAAATATGGCTGAAGGTGGTAGAGTTATGAGAGCGTTTGGTTCTGATGAGTTAGTAGAAAAAGCATCAGGCATCGAGGGCCTACCAATAAATGTTAATTCTAAAGGTGTCAAAGAACTAGATTTAAGAAATACAGGTGGATTTATACCGCCAGTTGGTGTAAAAGAAAAAGCAGATGATATCCCAGCGATGTTATCAAACAACGAATTCGTATTCACCGCTGATGCAGTTAGAGCTGCAGGTGGTGGTAGTGTCAATAAAGGTGCTCAGAGAATGTATGATCTCATGAAAAACCTAGAGAGCAAGGTAGTATAATGGCAGAAACAACTTACGCATCAACTTTTCCTGCACCGTTTGTAGAAGCGGCAGGTAAAACATATTTAGAAAATTTACAAAGTGCTATTGGGGGATTACGTACTGCTGATTTAACTAAAACTATGGGTAGACAATTTGTTGCCCCAACATCTCAAATCACACAAGAAGCTCAAGCATTAAGAGGTGGTCTTGGAACTTTTGCACCATTCTTACAAACAGCAGCCACACAAGCTGGACAAGCTGGTCAATTTGTTGGACCACAAGCTTATCAACAGTTTATGTCTCCGTTTCAAAAAGATGTTATTGATACGACGTTAAGAGAATTTGATGTACAAGCTGCTAAAGGTTTACCAGCGATAGCTGCACAAGCCATTGGTGCTGGTGCATTTGGTGGTGGTAGAGAAGGTGTTGCAAGAGCTGAATATCAACAAGCAAGCGACAGGAACCGAGCAGCATTACAAGCGCAGTTATTACAACAAGGTTTTGGTCAAGCACAACAAGCTGCAGCTCAAGCGTTTGGTCAACAACAAGCATTAGCTCAACAACAACAAAGTTTAGCACAAACTGCACCTGCATTATTTGGTCAACAGATATCTGCGTTAGGTGCATTAGGCACACAACAACAAGCACAAGAACAAGCTCTTAGATCTGCTGATCAACAATTAGCTTTTGCACAACAACAAAAACCATTAAATCTAGCTCAACAATATGGTCAGGGTGTATTAGGATTAATATCTGGATACCCAGCACAATTCCAAACTCAACAAACACCTACGCCTTCACCATTACAAACAGCACTAGGAGCTGGAGCTACGTTAGCAGGGGTATATAGGGCATTTAGTTAATATGAAAATTTTTAAAAGACCGATGTTTAGAAAAGGTGGCACTACCGGTGGTGGTATCATGGACAACGTTGTTGAAAGAGGACAATACGCTGATAGTAATGCTAAAGATATTAAAGGTTTATCAATTAGTGATAAAATAAATTTAGTAGAAAGTCTTGGAGGACCTGACACAGGTCTTGGAGATCCATTAACGCAGTTCTTATTACAGGTTGGACCAAACATTGCCACTCAAACAGGTAAAGGTGGTATTATTCCAAACATATTAGAAGGTTCAAAAAAACCTATAGCAGATTTAATATCTGCTCAAAGAGCTAAAAAGAAAACAAGACAAGCAATTGGTATGGAATTTATTAAAGATTTATCTGACTCAGATAAAATAGCTTTACAAGAAAAAATAGAATACTTAATGTCAGAAGAGGGTGGTGGATTTAGTAAAGAAGAAGCATTTAACAGAGTATTACCTGAATTTAGAAAAGGTAGAAGTCCAGAGGACCAAGCTAAAATAGATACGGATGACACTATTGAAAGTATTATAAAATCTACAGCAAACAGATTTGGTGTTCCTAAGATAGATAGAGTACAAGGTGAAATTCTTTTTGATAATTTACAAGCTTTAAAAAGTGCTAATCCAGAGGCGTATAGTATTTTTGTTGGAGCAAAGTCTGGTAGTAAATATGTTTTTGGTAGTAACGAATTTAAAGCAGACACTGGTGAGATTAACGAAGATTCTATATTAACAACAATACCAGATGGTTTCGTTATATACGATATTGAAAAAGGTAAATTCCTTAAAAAACAAGGTAATAAAGTTATCGGATTGGAGTAGACCATGGCTGAACCAAGCTGGTACGATTTCCTTATCCCTTCAGAAGAAACACGAGAAGCAATTCTAAAAGGTATTGAGGCAGGTAAGAGAGATGTTCGTATCTTAAAAGACGAAGGACCTGAAGCTTTAGAGTTAAGACGTAAAGAACAAGAGTTTATAGATTTAGGTCATGATGATGAAACTGCATCTATACTTGCTAAACAAGCAATAGAAAACGATCCTAGAATAAGAATAATTCCAAAAGATATTAATTTCATTGGAGATGCCAAAGCATCTACAATAGACACAGAAGAAACAGAAACTGAAGAAGTTAAAGATATTAAAAAAGTAGATTCCGTTGGACTAGGTGAAAAAGACGATTACGAAGTAGGTTTAGGTCAATCGTTAACTGGAGCTGCAGTTAGTGCAGCCATTAAATTTCCAAAAGGTATAATTAATTTTGGAACATTAGTTTATGATGCAGCAACAGGTGATGGTCTAGACGTTGATCAAAGTGTAACAGAAAGATTTAACAGAGTTTTTGACAAAACTATTTTTGGTATAATAGAAAATCAAGCAGAAGAAGACGCAAGAGCTACAGCTGCCGGTCATTTGACAGAAGCGTTTCTACAAATATTTAACGCAGCTAAAGTTGGTACAAAAGTATTAGGTCCAGGCCTTGAGTATGCTAGTAGAAAAGCAAGACAGTTAGCACCTGGATTGGTCAAAGCTGTTAAGACAAATAGATACGGTAAGTTGGATGACACTGCAACTTCAGTGTCTAAAGCTGGTAAGAAAGCAAAAGATTTAAATGCACCCAATCGTTTTGATAAATTTGTAGCTGTATCACTTGGTGGCGGTTTTGGTGGTGGTGCTATTGTTATGAAATCAGAAGATATAGGTACGTTTGGAGATATAAACGCACTAGAGTTTTTAGGCACAGGTTTAGATAGAGAACAAAAAAAATCAGCTAACGAAGATGCATTTAGACAGTTAAATAATAAATTTAAATTTAGTGCAGAGTTAGCTTTTCCTATTGTGCCGTTTGTTTATGGTGTAGGTAAGACAGCTAAATTACTTGCAACAAAAGGTAAAGACCTTGCATTTAGTAATTCACAAATAGAAAGATGGGTTGATAGGTATGTGGGCAAACCATTTAGATCTAGAAGTGACAAGGCTCAAGAATTATTTGATGGTATACAAAGACTAGAAGGTAAAAAGAGTGCAATTAAAATTACAGCAGATGATGCTGCTAAAAGTTTTGACGATGCGTTAAAGAAAATATCTAGAAATAGCACCAAAGCATCTGAAGCCATACAGAATCCTTTACAACTATCGGAGTTGTTTTCTAACTTCTTGTTATCAACTGACGATGTGGTTAAAAAAGGCCGGATAGTATTTCAAGGTTTTTCCGATAAGTCATTAAAAGCTTTTAGAAAATCTATGGATGAATTGGGAGTCAACAAACAAAACATAGACGAGTTAATTAGTAATGGAGTTGATTTTAGAACAGTGGCTGCAACTCTTAAGAATACTATCGCACAAGGTAAAAATTATAACGTAGCTGTTGAAGAATTAAATACAATACTAAACAACAGAGTTAAATATAATTTAGGTGCTGATTATAAAATCTTTGACATGAACATGGGATTGTTCGATGGATTTAAACCCACACTAGGAGCTAAAGAAGACGTAGCTAAAATAATTCAAAGGTATCACATTAACAACGGTGAAAAAGGTTTTTCTATGGACGATGCTATGATTGTTGTTAACAACATTTTAAAACGTGTAACTAAAGATCCGGTGACACAAGTACCACAGTTTCCAATTGGAACAGCTAATATATTAGATGATTCAGCTGTGCAAATAAAAAGTATAGGTGAAAATATAACTGCAGGAGGTAAATTTAAAGCTGACAAAGTAGGGGGTTTGATACAAACTAAATCAGATCTTGCAGCGTTTAACTCTTTGTTTGGTAAATATAAAAATGCAAAAAACACTATATACAATGTTATGACTGATCTTGCAGATATAGTGTCAAGAGATAAATTTTATTCAAAATTATTAGCAGACAGTGAGGCATTACTTGCAAGAGGTGAAAGACCTTTGTTTTATAAAACATATAATGAAGCTTTAAAAAATTTACCTTATCAAGAAATAATACGTAGACCTTTAAAACTTAGCACGAGATTATCTGATCAAGTATACTCATCACCTTTAGATGGATTGTTTACAAGTAAAACGTGGGCAGAGTCTATAAAAACTGGAGATGAAATTATAGGTAGTGCACTAACAAGATCCCTTCCATACAGAGCTATGTTGCTGATACCTAAAGGTTTATCACAAGCCGGTAAAACTATTCTCGGTCCTTTTACACACATGAGAAATTTTTTCTCTGCTGTGTTTACTACAGTACACAGTGGTAACATTTTGATACCACCACAAAAACTAGCAGAGTTTTTTATGCAAGCTGTAAAGTCTGCACAACCACAATTATTGTACCGGGCAACAGGAAATCCTAGATTTAGAAATACACCTGATGATCAAGGATTATATAAATTTTTATTAGAAGAAGGAGTGGTAAATCAAAACGTAGTAGCTAGAGATATTGAGGGTTTGTTTGGTGATATTACAAGAGCTGGTAAGAGTAATGAAACAGCAGAAGTATTTTTTAACAAACTAGTTAATACAACAACACAAAAATTTAAAAAACTATATAACGTAGCTCAAGATTTATATACAGCTGAAGATGATGTATTTAGAATTACAAACTTTTTAGCAGAGGGATACAAATACAAAGAAGCTTACAAACAAGCTTTAAAAGACGGTATAATTAAAAGTATGCCTAGTGATTTAGAAATCATGAAACAGGCAGCTAAAATAGTTAGAGAAACAGTTCCTAACTACGCATACGTATCTGATTTTGTAAAAGGTATTAGAAGATCACCACTAGGAAGTTTCGCATCGTTCCCTTCAGAAATTTTTAGAACAGGTGGTAATACAACTATGCTTGCAGTCAAAGAAATGAAAGACCCTGTATTACAGTCTGTTGGTATGAAAAGATTAACAGGTCAAGCTTTAACTTATACTTTCTTCCCTCTTGCAGCGATGAGTGCAGGCTCTGCGTTGTATGGTTTAGGAAAAGAAAAAGTAATAGCTATAAGAGAGATACTTCCAACGTGGTCGGAAGATAACACAATCATTGGTGTATATGAAAATGGTAAATACAAATACATAGATTTTAGTCATGGTTTCTTTTACGATACGATGATCTCACCTGTAAATACTATTGTAGCTAACGTTGAAAAAGCAAAAGCTGCAAACGAAGATGATCCACTTATTGTTGGTTTTGCAAATGGTTTAACAAAAGCTATGGGTAAAGTATTAGAACCATTCTTCTCACAATCTATTTGGGTAGGTGCAGTATCGGACGTTATAATTAGAAATGGTATTAAAGATAATGGTAGCCCTGTTTGGAATCCAGAAGATAGTATAATGACTAAATGGATTAAATCTACTCAACATGTTGCGTACACGTTATCACCTGGATCACTGCCACAATTACGAAGATTAATTAACGCTATTCAAAAGAAATCTCAAAAAGGTGTAAACTATGAAATACCAGATGAATTACTAGGGTTTTTAGGTTTTAGAAAAGTGCCTTTAGATATAGAAAGAAACTTAAATTTTAAAATAGCAGAGTTTCAAGAAGCAAAAAGAAACGAAGCTAAAAAAATATTTGAAGACTTAAGAACAGGTGATCCTGTTACAGATCCTAATGCAATTATTAGACAATACTTCGAAGCTAATAAATCTTTTTACGAAGACATGAGTAAGTTAAGAAGAGTATATGATGCAGTTAAAACTTTAGGTATGCGAGATGATAAGATTGAAGAGTTGTTTGGCGTAAGGGGTGAGCTACCTTTATATGGTGATATAGAAAACAATGTCTTTTTTCCATTATTAATTTCACAAGGTCAAATTGCAGGTATTGAAGATTTAGCTAAAAATAAAAAAATACCTAATATATTAAATGAAAGAGTATTATCTATCATAGAAAGAATGGAAAACGATATGATTGAATTAAAATTAAATAAAGATTTTGATTTAGATATAAATAAATATTTAATAAAACCAAGACAAACGTCGGAACTATTAATAACACCTGATATACCTAAACAAGTTTCAGATGCAGTGCCTAATCCAAATGTTGTAAATAGTGGTCAGATGGCGCAACTAAATGAGGGATTGACCAGAACTGAAAATGCTTTACTAACAGAAGAAGAAAAAGCTATTAAACTTAGAGAACGAGGATTGGAACAATTAGCATAATGCCTAACGGAGATAAAATTAGACCCAAAACTACAAGAGAGCATTTGCTTTCTATTTATGGATATATAACTGGATTAAAGAAAGATGTTAAACATATGCATGATGGTATACACGATTTGGGCGGTAAGATAGACAAGATCTATTGGGTGTTATTGGGTACTGTTGGGGCAGTATCACTTCTGCTATTGGAGAAAGCTTTAGATAGAGGACTTTTTTAAATCCAAGATTTTAATTCTTCACCCATTACATCACTAGCAATATTCATTTTAGTACGTAGAGCTTTTTGTATTTTGGTATCTATTGTATCTTCAGCAACAAGATCAATATAGGTCATAGGTTTAGTTTGACCGATACGATCAATACGTGCTTCTGATTGTAAACGTTTTTCTAAATCATAACCGTTAGAATAATAAATCATTGTACTAGCTGCAGTTAATGTAATTCCAAAACCACCTGTGCCCGTTGTACCTACAAAAAATCTACACTCAGGATTTTCTTGAAACTTTTTAATATTTTTTTGCCTGTCTTCTGTAGCTGTTGCACCGTAATAATCGACAACAGAATTTTCTCCAAAATGTTTTTTTATTTCTTCTATTATTCTTCTGCAGTCTTCAACATAGTAAGACCAGATTACAGCTTTACCTGAGATCTCCCAAAGTATATCCATTAGTTCTGTTAATCTATTACACGGAAGTTGTTGAGGTTTACCATCATCTGTTGCGTGATAACCACAAGATATTTGATGTAGTCTTAACAACTGCACCATGACTGTAGATGTAGAACAAACCTTACCCTCTAGTTCTGAGATCGCATACTTTCTCATTTCAGTGTAAAGTTTTTTCTGTATACCGGTCAATTCTATTTTACGTGTTAAAAATGTTTTCTTAGGTAAATCTAAACAGTCGTCTTTTAAAACACGTTCACTAAATTTTTTTATCTTTTCTTCTAGTTCTGGTATGTTTCTTTTGTTCGGACCAACAGGTACACTGACAGATCGCGATCCTAAATTCATTGTCTTCATAATGCAGTAGTGAGCTCTATATGCCCAGAAAGAATCAAAGCCTAACAGATAATTATCTAGAAAAGCTGCTTGACTAAATAAATCTAGTGGTGAGTTTGTAATAGGTGAACCTGTTAATATTCTTCTATATTTAGCAAGTGGTTTTAACGTCATGATGTTTCTAGTTCTATTTGCTGTAGGAGTTTTGATAGTTGTCGATTCATCGATTGCCATCATTGCTTTGTGACAAGATAAAAAACGTCTAGCAAACTCCGTAGCTTTTGGATATGAAAATGCCTCTACATTCATAACTAAAATATGAAAGTCTGTACCAGTTGCAAAGAGTGTGTTTAACTCTTTTATTTTTTCCATAGACGAATTAGATGTTTCCCAAAGAACAACTTTCTTTTCAATGTGATTTACCATGTGAGTTGGTATTTCACCATCGTACCAGTTTTTATAAACACCTTTTGGTGCTACTAATAACAGGCCATTTATCTCGCCTTTATCGTAAAGCATCGATGCATTATCTATTAATACTTTAGATTTACCTGTACCCATTTCCATAAAATAGGCAAAGTATTCTTTATCCCAAGAACGTTCTAACGCTTTTAACTGATGCTCATACGGCTTCGTTTTAAATTTATAATTCATGTTTA
>Ga0209348_1001349_pt1 | contig 11994 bp, 22 predicted proteins | sample ETNvirenome_2_30_FD_184065 | JGI IMG/M metagenome (GOLD analysis project Ga0209348, IMG submission 184065) | Marine viral communities from the Pacific Ocean - ETNP_2_30 (SPAdes) (version 2) | ecosystem: Environmental > Aquatic > Marine > Oceanic | place: Pacific Ocean | collected 2013-06-22 | reverse complement strand
ATATTCGAACCCCCTCCCGTGATTTATCTTTAAATGCAATATTTAATGATGTTCCAGATGAAGATTTAAAATGGGTAACTGAAAAAATTCATTATTATTTATTAAGATTGCTGGAAGAGACAGACTGTGAAATAGAAGAAGATGTTGAGTTAGTCCCACTAATGGAATAAAAGATACATTTATGCAAGTTTATGCAGCATAGAGTTTTCTCAAGGTTGCAAAATACATGTGATTAATTGCGAGCAAGATCTTTTAGTAAATCTCATTGAATTATCACCTCAGAATGCTCGACGAAAATTTAGACAGTCAATTTTTGAATCATGGGGATGGAAGTGTGCATATTGTGAAAAAGATCTAGATACGAATTCTGCCACCATAGATCACATACTACCTAAATTTAAAGGTGGTCATAATGTTAAATCAAATATGTTATGTTCCTGCTCTAGTTGTAATAGATCAAAAGGCTCAGTATTATTAGAAGAATGGTATAACCCTTCTAATTTTCATTACACAGAGGAAAGACTTGGTAAAATAAAGCATTGGATAGAAGATAATAGTCTTTCTATTAAGGTTCTATCTCCAGATAAAGCAACTCCGTATATAACAAATGACTTCTACATCGGATGGATCTCAAACTAAAGCTAAGGCATTTCTAAGAGATAAAAGCCAAAAGATTATGGAATATATGCCTGAATTACAGAGGGCACGTATGCCAGATGCTTTAGCTAGAACAGAAGGTGGCGAAGATCAAAGCATTCGAGCTAAGGTACAGAAAGGTACTATAAAAATTCTTTAATGGATAGTGTTAATCCGAAGGACAGATCATACGTTAATGATCTAGTCATACAGTGTTTAAGAGATTCTATGTTTGTTTTAGAAACAACTAGATTAGTTCATTGGGGTTTAAATGGATCTAAATTTTATCAAATTCATCTTTTAACAGGTGATATTCAAGATGAAATGCATGCTGGTGTAGATGCTATTGCAGAGCATGCTAGATCCATAAATGTAATGACTCCACTAAGAGTTGATAATTTATTAGGTTCTAGAATTCAAGAAATAGATATGAGTAATCCATATGACGAAGATAAAATCATCTTAGAATTAAGCGTAGTTCACGACATGCTTGCAAGTTTTTTCGAAGAACTAGCAAAGTATGCTGGAATGATTGGTGACGATCTTACTCAAGATATGGCAGCTGATCGTGGTCGAGAACATAAAAAACATCAGTGGCATTTAAAAGCCACAATGACGTACAAGTACGAGACACAAACAGATGTCAACGCAAAACAAATCGCAGAAAAGAGCAAAAGCTAAAAAACTTTCAAAAGATCATTTGAAATGTAATAAGCCTAAGAAGACTCCTAGTCATAAAACAAAGTCTCATGTTGTAAAAGCTTGTAAGGATGGTAAGGAAAAAATAATTAGATTTGGACAACAAGGTGTAAAGGGAGCTGGTAAGAATCCAAAGACTGAAAAAGATAAGGCTAGAAAGAAATCATATTACGCAAGACATAATGCTCAAGATGCAAATCCCGATAAATTTTCTGCTAGATACTGGTCACATAAAGTTAAGTGGTAATTAGATAAGGCTCCAACTTCTCCACCATTTAGTAATAATATATTTAGAACCTTTTAGTGGTGGTAAGGCTTCATGCATTGTTTTATAGTTAGGAAATCCATTCTTATATAAGTTATTCCATCCTATTAATAACCCTTTTTTGGGTTTAATTTTTAAATTTAAGTACTTAAAATAAGTTTCTCCTCCTTCTTCTACGTCATTTAAATAAATCATAGTTGTCCATGTTCTCTGTCCCATCCATTCACAATAAGTTTTAAATTCGTGATTGAATGGTGAGAAGAAATCATAATGTTCTTTGTAATATTCACCTACTTCATATTTCTGTGCTTGCATTGTTTCTCCAAAAAATGGCTCTAAATTCATAAAATTTGCTATTTTTTTATCAATATTTAAATAAAAAGGATCTGTAAAATAATTTAAATCAGAAGTTTTACTAGTTCTATAGTTATTTACAAGACAAGTATCTCCTTGATCTGCAACAGTAGATGGTCTAAGACTTCTTGATATCATTGAGATTAATTGATCACATTCAATATCTGATAAAAAGTTTTCTTGTTTATAAATTTGAGTAAATGGATAATAAATTCTTTGACCTTTTCTTGTAATTTTGTTTTTATAAAACTCTTTATAATTTATTTTTTTAGGCTTTTCTTTAAATGAAGCTAAAATTTGTAATTTTTTTAATTGATTATTATCTAAATTATATGTTTCTTTAAATTTTCTTATAACTTGAGTCTTACTTGCACCACTAATAGAAGCTTCTATAAAGTGTCTGACTAGATCTTCTACTGACATTTTAAAGTTTTACTAGTCTTAGAATACAGGGAAACATAGAAAATTCAAATGACAAGCGTAGCTGTTAGTTTTATGATCCTTTTTGGAGGCAGTTATGGAGTAAGCTCTATGTTATTAAAGAGAAGCGTAAGAACTAATGACCCCAGCTACAGATCCCAAGAAACACTTACAAGACTTTATAGAATCGAGAGATCTAAAGAAGACTGGTTTAGATGATGATATTCCTGATATTCCAAACTTTACTGTAGATACAAGATCTTAAAAACTGTATAGTATTGCTCCTTAATTCACTGTTGGTAATATATGTATAAAGGTTTTAAATTATATGGATGTCAACCTCCCAGTAGATCAAGAATTTGCAATTCACGCTGCTGCAATAGCAATCCAAACTTTAGACCGCGTAGAATTGGAAGAAGCATTTATTGAGCTTTTACATCAAAAAGCATTAGATCGTCAGATGTTTTTTAGCATTATGAAAGATCACGGTATAGATGCAGACATTCAATTTCAGTTATCGACTGAAGGTCAAATTTCTTAAAAAACATGGCTACAAGAAGAATTACAGGAACCCTTGATACATTTAGTGTTGATAGTGGATCAGAAATCACTTATGTAGGTGGATCTACTACAGGTGATAAAAGTGATGATGTAAGAGGTTTTGAGGTAAATCCTGGAAGTACAGGAAACATTATTGTAACTCTTGAAAAAACATCAGGTATTCGCACTGTTCAGATATTTCAGAAAGATGCTTTTGCTACAGGTACTGCTCCTACAGGATACCAAAAGTTTTTTGATATAGATAAAGCTGGTAAAGGAAAAGGAGCTATCGGAGTTACGGTAACTAATGCTGCTAAAGATTATGTTGTATTACTAACATATGATGGTTATTCTGAAGTAAGCTACAACGGCACTGTTGACGTTCCCTAAATATCCTTTTTTTTCAGAGAAAGGTTTCGAATTAACAAAATCATATACACCTGCTAGAACATTTTTAGGATTAGGAAAATATGCAGCTTATAAAGACTTTGGTGAAGAGACTTGGAAGATAGGATATGGGAGTAAAGAAATAAATGGTCATGGATTGACTGCAAAAGATAAATTTACTCAAGAAGATATAGATAAACAGTTTTATTTAGATTTAAAAGAATTTTCTAATAAATTAAAAGATTATGTTTTTGTTAGTCTAAATACTAATAGAAAGGCAGCACTTTTAAGTTTTGCTTACAGTATTGGTATTCAGTCTTTTAAAAATTGTAAATTATTAGATCTTATTAATAGTTATTCTTCTAAATCTAAGATTATTAAAGAATGGAGTCCTTTTATCAATACGTATTGGATGTCAGGAGGCGACCTAATGGTTGCTAGAAGACGTGCTGAAGTAGATATGTACTTTGCTGCAGATAAAACAATACCTACCTTCTATCCTCATAAATGCCACACTGAGATTTGTTTATTAAATTTAGTAGAAACTTATAATGGATCTTCTAATCAAATAAAAGGTATTGAATATTTAGAAAAAAAATTTAAAGAATTTGATCCGTCTGGGGAGACTTTACGTCGTTTTTTTCGTTATTGGAACGAGAAGCCAAGTGGTCTAGGATCTCCGAAGCGAGCCAAGGTTGATCTTTAAGATAATCTAAAGCATCAATCAGCTCCAGCTCAGGGGTATAATTTTCAATTAAATCTTTATACTCCATTGTCGTCCTCCTGTGGAATAGCTTTTCTATGAAGTGGAATAGTAATAGGTTTGAAGCCACCTTCAAATGTTTCAGTATCTAGATCAGCTTTTAAGCCATCACCATAGATTGCTCTTCCCATTTCAAGAAGTTCCCTATTTCTTTCATCGTTCATACCTATTTTAAGCAATACTAAATATCCAATTAAATCATTTACTACATCTTCATCATTTGCAAGAAGTCCAGCACCCTGCATAATTCGATTTAATTTATCATCAATTCTGACTAATAACTGTTCTACAGCAGAGGATTTACTGAAAACTCTACAGGGTTTTAAGGCAGAATTTCCATATTTTCTATTTTTATGAATTAAAAGTTCTTTAATATCATCACAGACTCCGCTAATTTTCATTTCTGATTCCGACATGGTCATGTTAATTCCTCGTAGAATACCTCTATGAGTAAGTTTACTAGTAGTTACGACGTTGACAATCGTTATAGGTTCTATAAGTCACTGAATCCTCAAACGGACATCAGTAAAACACGTCGTGGAGTAAGACCAGGAGTTGATGATAATAGTCGTAAAAATTTTTTAAGATCTTTTGTAAGTAACTTAAATGAAAATGGATTTCCAAGACCTACTACAATAAAAGACCAAGAGTTTCCAAGAGATAACTAACATATAACTTTTCCAATATTAGAAAATATATCTTTAAATCTATCTGTTTGGTTAAATCCAAAATCTATTCGAGGTAAGTATATAAAATAACCCCAGTGAACAGGAGGAGAAATAACGTACATTCCTTTTCCATGAATAAGATTAGCTCTATCAGTTGGGAAACATACTGGATAATCCCACATTTCAGGACATATTCTTAACATCTCAGGATAAGTAGAAAAAAATAAAGCTTCACGAATATTTCTTAATCTCCATTCTCTTACTAATCTTCGAAACCATATAACACTTGGTGCTTTTGCACCTACTCCAGCTTTTACACTCCATCTCCAAGTTCCTCTTTCTTGTGAAAAAGAACATCTACCTACTGTTGGAGGAAATAAATAAACAGTACCATTCCAAGGATCATCAATATTTAATCCATCTTCTTTAGGTGTATATATTTTTTTTGCTCGTAAAAATTCAACATTTGCACTATATGTCGAGCAGGGATCTAGATCAATATCCCCTAATAATGCATTTATGTAAGGTAAATAATCACATGGAGTTAGCCAATCATCAGTTAAATCATTTATTTGTTTAGAAAGATATGGCTTATTATTCACATCATTTTAAAACTTGCACCCTTACTATCTATTTTGTAGTGTACTAATGACATTTCTTTAGAATCCTGAATGATAAATAAAGCTTCTTTATCAGGATCAAGTTTTTCAGCTCTGACAATTGCTTGTTTCATAACGTCTGCAGCACCTTCCATATCATTCTTATTAAGATCATCTACAGCACTTATAAGATTATCAACTGTTAAATAAAACATAGATTTCTTTTCATCTTCATGTTCAGGAACATAAACCATCGCTCCTGGACCATCATTATGATAAAACTTATAGTAGTATTCGCACATATCTGCACAAATTCTTTCAATTGTTAAAGTAAGAAGTTTTGATTCATCCTCACCTGTAGCTGATCCAATTAATTTTTTTAAAAGTTTAATTCTTCTATTAGTCATTTAGTTTTTACTGCTTCTACATTCTTACTATCTTTTGGTTTTTTGTCAATTTTTACAAATTTAGCTAATCCAGATTTTCTTAGTGTTTCTAATAGTTTTGGCAATGGTCTATATAAAACCACTGCTTTTTGCATATTTCCAATTTTTTTAATTAATTTACCATTTTCATCTCTTAATTTTGCTAGTTCACCTTGTCTTATTAAATACTCGGCAACGCATCTATATCTACGTTTTTCTGCAAGATTAATATCAGGATAACGATCACATATTGTACTTGTTTTCATATCACTAAAAGTAATTCTTATTTGATCTGCTAGAGATAAACCTAAGACTAAATCAGTTGTACTAGTTTCATAACCTGAAATAAGTTCTAAATATCGTCTTAAATCTGCATTAGAAAAGCTTCCAGAGGGTGGTATAAATATTTCTACTTGTTCAATTAAAGAATCACAAAGCTTTTTTTTAAAGTTTTTTGTAGTTATAGACTCAATATCTAAATTTTTAAATCTATAGCTTTGATAGGTGTTGTCAGGGTCTTTAAGAGGAGCATAGTTAGTCGTATCTAAAATATCTAGCCAATCCTCTGTAATTTCAACTGGCATCTGAGGATCATATTATTCGTATCTTCTAAAATGTTAGCTTACTTTTGCAAATAGTCCCATTGTTGTCTATGACTAATAAGTAAAACCCAAATATAGTAGTTTCTTAAACTTCTAAAATGATCTTTTAATTTGACGTGTTCATGCCAATCTTCTCCATATATTTCTGTTAATCTCTTTTTACATTTTTCCAATGATCCACTATAGTTTGTTGCTTCCCAAAAAGATTTAGCTAATAGCATTTCTTGTAATGTACATAAATTCTGTAATTCAGACATGGACATATCATGTAATAGTTGGCTAATATCATTGAAGAAGGGATATTTTTTACCATGCGTCGTCCGATCACCTATGCTGAGTTGTTTTTGCTTTTGATTCTCGTGCCTCTCGGATATATTGGGAGTACTCATCTATACGAGTTTGTTACAGATAGAATTACTATAGAATGTAATTTTAAAAAATAAAATGGGTGGAAGCAAGCCATCAGCACCAACTGTAATAATGCCTGCGGAGACTAAGCCTCAACAGTTTCAATCTGTAATACCTGAAAAAAGTTTTAAAGATTTAGCCGAGCAGATGGGAAGAATAGAGAAAGAAACAGGTAAAATTCAAGATCAAAGATATGACGAAGTAGGAACACCTGCTGAAATAGGTGCTAGAAGTAAAGGAACAAATATGTTAGCTGCAGCAGCTTATTTATCATCATTACCAAAAAATACACCAGATACAAGTTTTCAAACAACACCTAGACCTTTTGATATAACATCAACTAAAGGTGCTTTTGAACAAAAAACAGGTCAGACTGTAGGAGCAACTACAGGTAAATCAACAGCTCCAGCTACAGCTCCTAAAAGTCAATTAGATTATGTCAAAGATGCTGCAAAACAAAACTTAGATTTTGCGAAAAAAGAATACTTAGATGCAGTAAATTTAGCGAAAACAAAAGGCAGACCTACTGCGACAGTTACTAAAGATCCATCTTTTGCAAAACAAGATCCTAAAGATTTATTACCTAGAAGATATAATCCTGAAACAGGAAAAATGGATATTGTTTAGGAAATAGATCCAAAATCCAAAGTAGATTCAGCAAGATTAGTAACTAATCCAAAATTAATACTTTCTTCAATAATTTCTGATACAAAACGCCAGTCCAATACTGAGACATTTAAACTTATAGAATAGTTAGTTTCTAAATATCTAATATCATTTGTAATTAAAATTAAATAATTACCTTGTTCTAATGTTGTTTTTGGAAAATCGGTAAGTAATACTCCGTTATCGTCATCTAAATAATCAATAGAACTCTCTTTATGAACATAACCTTCATCATTTATTGGTAATTCTTCTCTTCTACCATCATCAAATATTTTGTAAAAAGCTAATAATGTATTTCTATTTGTATTTTCTTCATATGAAAATTGAGAAAAATCTTGAGTAAATTGAACAGTTCTTGGTCTATCTAGATTAATCTTATAAAAAGTTGATTGCTTTCTAGTTAACCCTCCATGAGTATTTTTTATTTGAAAAGACTTAAATATAGAAGAAAAATCTCCTAAATCAATTGGATTATTTAAATTATCTCCATCTTCTGCAGGTCTTGGATCTGAACCATAATACGAGGTTGGTCCATAAGCAGTAGGTCCTCCACCACCAGTTGGATAAGTTTCAACTAGTCCTAAATTAACGAATCCACTATTACTAGGTATTGTGGTTAGGAATCTTGACATGGTTGGCAGCTAGGTTTTTGTCTATTCTTGTAATACTCGAATATGTTGTCATGACTTAGTTTAATCGAGGTAATTTTCTTTGGATCTTCATAATCTTTTAGTTCTTTTATCGTAAGGTGTTTTGGATTACAACAAAAAGATTCACAAGTAGATCTACTAAATATTCTATATTTACCTGTATATCCTCTACTTAACCAAAAAGCCACTCGTGGAGCCGATTGTGTTTTACCAGAATGAAAAGGAGAAGGAAAATATGCAGTAGATTCTGAATTATTTTTTCTTGTAGCTCCTTTCCACGGCCAGCATGAGTCTTCATCTTTTACATCTACTTGTTCCCAAAATCTTTTTACCTGCCAATACCATCTGAAATCAAATTCTCTTACATCAACTAGACATCTACCATTTTTAATTTCTTTCATACAATCTAAACATTCTCCCATAATTCCAAAGTTTCCAATATGTGTTGTGGAATCTTTAATATGCCAAGGACACTCTAATTGTTTATTCACAAGAAAATTTAATTTGTATTTTTTTGATTCTTCTGGAAAAGCTATTAAAATCTTTTCACAAACTTTTGAAAGATTATCCCAGATTTCTTTTTCATTGTAATCGTTTTTTCTATTTTCAGCATCTTCATATGTCTCATACGAGCAAATTCTTCTTACTGAATGGTAAGGAAGTCTATAAGTTTTAGATAGTTTCCTACTACTGATACCTCTCTTACTTTCCTTTCTCAACTTGGTTATTAAGAAGGTATCGATACTATTTTCATTTATTGAAGCACTTTCATAAGCTACATCTTTTCTAGTTCCCCAATAATAATGAGCAGGATTAAGACAGTATGGAGATTGACAATAACCTTTCCTAACAATTATTTGATTTTCAGAAGTTGGTTCTCTTCCTGTTAAATATAAAAGAAGTTCTCGTGCATCTCTTCCTTGATATTGAAGTTTGTTTTTTTTACTTGTATTAAAGCCTTCAAATGCAGAATGTTTTATTTTTTTCATACACCAACACTTGTCTTTACCTAATATTTTTAATCCTGTTTTAAATGCATTAACAAATTTAATTTGATCATAAGGAGTCAAAAGGTTGTAGAGGAAAGGGTTTTCAGTTTGCATGCAAGTAGGGGGTGGTTTGGTTTTTAGTATATATCCCTTTGATAGCAATGGCAATCGTTGAACACCCAAGTACCAATTTTTTTTGCCTATTTATATTACTTCTAGGGAAAGTGAGGTTAGGTATGTGACTGTTTAATTTATAATGTACAACCTCTTGCCTATCCTCAACATACACGTAGCCGAGTAAAACCTCCTTTTTTTTAGTGAACTTGGGTGTTCATAGTAAAACCATTCTGGTAGAAAAGGTTTTGAAGGTCTTATAGGTAAAAAATACATTAACCATACCTACTAATTTATATATAAGAGCTGTAATTTATAAAAATCTTGAAGTAGGGTTAGGTAGTTGGTTGTATATTCAGCGAAAAAATAATGTACACTCAAGTACCTAGTCTCAATGGTTGTGTAAATGTTAATATAAAGAAACAGTAAGAATTAAAAAAATGCCAGGATATCCAATGCGAGCTGGATTTGATCAATCAGGTTTATCTATGGATAATGATCTAGGAGATCCGAGAAGACAATCTAAATTACCTGGGGGATATGCAACTCAAGGTCAGTCTGTATCTGCTCCTTATGCGGAAGCTAATATGAAAGCTGCTGAAAAAACTAATCCTATGAATGCAAAATCTCAAGAGACTCCTGTTGGAGACAGAGTTGATGCATTTTTAAAATCAGTAGGTGGTTAATTATGGGAGATAATGACTTCCCAGCAGTAATGGCAAATGGTGGAAAAAGTTTTGTAGATGGTTATATAAAACGTAAGAATTTGTATAGTCAATCGGGTTCAGATATTCCTGCTCTTTCAGTTGAACAAGACTTTGAACAAGAGCTAGGAAAACCAGCAATAGAAACAGTAAGAATTCGTAGATAAAGAGAGATTAAAATTAACTTATACAATTTTAGTGTAGATGTCACAAACAGAAGTTCAATTAATAAAAGCAGATTCAGTAGTAACGGCTGATATTGCTAACTCAGCAGTAACCGATGCAAAGATATCTGCATTAACATCTTCAAAGTTAACTGGAGCATTACCAGCTATATCAGGAGCAGCTTTAACAGGAATTGCTAGTGCTGGTAAAGCAACCAATATTGTAGTTAATGGGTCTATGCAAGTGGCTCAACGTCTGAATAGTACTACTACGTCATCTACAACGTCTGGTTATGGAAGTGTTGATAGATTTAAATGTGAATATAGTGGAACAGATGAAGCAACTACCCAATCTCAATCTGATGTTGCAAGTGGAACAACACCATATACTTTAGGTTTTAGAAAAGCCATGAAAGTACAAAATGGAAATCAGACAAGTGGTGCAGGGTCTAGTGACAGGATAACAATTCTACATTTAATCGAAGCACAAGATATGGCTAATAGTGGATGGAATTATTTATCAGCTTCAAGCAATATAACTTTTTCTTTTTGGGTTAAATCAAGTGTTGCACAGAATTTTTATGTCAGATTTAAAAGTGCTGATTCAACATCCCAAGCGTATTGTTTTGAAACAGGTTCATTAAGTGCAGACACTTGGACTAAAATTACAAAAACAATTCCAGGTAATTCTAATATAGTTTTTAACAATGATAATGGAGAAGGTTTAGAAATAACATGGGAACTTTTTAGAGGAACAGACCAAACTGGAACAAGACCTTTAAATGCTTGGGCTGCGGCAGATAATGCTACAAGAACTCCAGATCAAACTTCAACATGGTACACAACTAATGATGCAACATTTGAAATTACAGGAGTTCAGTTAGAAGTTGGAGATAGTGCGACTGATTTTCAACACTTAAGTTTTGGGGATAATCTGGCTAAATGTCAAAGATATTTTTATATGTTAGCTGACCATGATCGTCAAACTCACAATGCTGCATTTGGAAGAGGTGAAACTTTAGATACCGCCTCTTGTGCATTTCAAGTTTATTTTCCTTGTAATATGAGAACAGTGCCTACTATTTATAGCGTTAATACTGGTGGTCCTGGATTTTTATTTTATAAATATAATACCTATTATCATATTACAGGTGGATGGTATATTCACGCAGGTCATGTTCAAGGTGGGCAGGTTTATACAGGAGTTCAAGGTTCACCTGGTGAAAATATACCTGGACGTATGCAAACTGATTCATCTCGTGCAGAATTAGGATTTATAGCAGAACTTTAAAATTATGGCAATTTACAAATTACAAAAATTTCCAGGAGAGACAGAAGCTAGTTCTGTTACCTTAACTAGAGGGGATGGAATATTTTATAGCATTCCATTAGATGAAGCTGATAATACTCAGTACCAAGAATATCTTGCTTGGGTAGCAGAGGGAAATACTCCTGACCCTGCAGACTAAGAGATTAGTCAATTTAAAATACTTATATATAAAAAGTATTTGTTTAGATGGCATACATAGGACCAGAACCCAAACTGGGTCGTAATAGAGAAGTAGATGATATTTCTGGTAGTTTTAATGGAAGTACGACTGCATTTACTCTTCAGGTAAGTGGATCAAATGTTTCTCCTGGAACTGCTAATGACATAATAGTAAGTCTTGGTGGTGTAATACAGAATCCAAATCAAGACTACACAATAGCTGCAAGTACTTTGACATTCACTACAGCTCCAGCCAGTGGATTAAGTTTCTTCGCACTTGTTCTTGGACAGAGTATAGATTCATCTGTTGTTTCACCAGCTGATGGATCAGTGACTTATGCTAAATTAGCTTCTCCAATAGCTGCTGATAATGAGAAAATTAAATTTGGAACTGGAAATGATCTAGAAATTTATCATGATGGCTCTAATTCTTATGTAAATAATACTGGTAC
>Ga0209348_1001348_pt1 | contig 11998 bp, 12 predicted proteins | sample ETNvirenome_2_30_FD_184065 | JGI IMG/M metagenome (GOLD analysis project Ga0209348, IMG submission 184065) | Marine viral communities from the Pacific Ocean - ETNP_2_30 (SPAdes) (version 2) | ecosystem: Environmental > Aquatic > Marine > Oceanic | place: Pacific Ocean | collected 2013-06-22 | reverse complement strand
AGTTTTTAATGATTCACTACCAACGGCAGTATTAGCATTTGCTGTAGTGTTTGATTGTAAGGCATTAGCACCGACAGCAGTGTTTAAAGTTCCAGTTGTGTTTGCTCCTAAAGCACTTCTACCAACAGCAGTGTTATTACTGGAAGTTGTAGCGTTCGAAAGTGTATTTTGTCCAATAGCAACATTATTACTTCCAGAAGTTAAAGCATCTAAACTATTCATACCTACAACAACATTGGCAGCACCAGTGGTTATAGCAAAACCAGCTTGTCTGCCTACAGCAGTGTTAGATGTTCCCGAAGTTAAATCAGTTAATGAATAAGCACCTATAGCAGTATTATATCCACCAGAAACAGAAGCATCTAAAGCATTATTACCAAGAACTGTATTGTCAGTAACAGAGTTTGCACCTTTACCTATATTTATACTATTTATTGTTCCATCTAAAGGAAAAGCAGGTGAACCTGCAAGACTAAATAAATTTATATGAGCATTATTAGCAGTATTCCTTAACTGCATAAAACTTGTATTAGTATTAGCAAAAAATTGACTAGCGTAATTTGTAGAAGGGGCAGATGATCCAGAATTATTACTTGAAATTGCTAAAAGAACATTATTTATATCAGCCCTGACGTTAGCTCCTGTAGAGTTATCAATTACATAATCATGTTGAGCCATTACTTAATCCAACTTTTATTTAATTATATCCTACTTTAAAACTAACTACCACGCCCAAAACCAACAGCAGTATAACTAAATGTTTTATCCTGGACAGCATTACCTGCATTACTAAATTTTATTGTAAAACCAGTTCCAGATATACTTGTAATTTCAAATCTATCAGTACCACCTAAATCATTAGCAGTAATACCAATACTAGGTAATTGTGAACCTGCTAAAACACCAGTACCACTAGCACCTGTGAAGAAAGCATGATCAAAAGTAACTGCAAGTCCAGAAGATGATGTACCAGAACTAAGGTTAGATTTTTGTTCTGTTCTCCTATCTAATTCTGCTGTATAACCTAACTGGTCTATTTCTATACTTTGTGCAGGGTCATCACTATCCATTTCACATCTAAATTTAAAACCCCTACCTATATGCGTACCATTAGCAAAAGTGTTAAATGTTTTACCTGTAAAATCACTATCTTGATAACTTGAACCATTAGAAGGTGCTGCAGTTGTAGTAGCAACTAATAATTTAGCGTTTACATCAAATGCAGTTGCAGCATCAAAATCAGTCCATGTATCAATATTTGCTGATCTTTTATCTATTAGATCATTAGGGTAAAAACCCTGTGTTACAAAATGTCTTGTTAACCTTAATGGGTGTGTAGAACCTAAATCTAAGATACTTGCGAAATCATAAGTACCACCTGTTATATCAACAGCACCTAAGAAATCAAAATCAGCTATAGCATCAAAATCTGTAACAGTATCTAATGTTTCTAATGAACCTAATACAAGACCATTTACATCATCACTATAAAAACAATCTACTTTTGTACCGCCAAAAGGTGGGCTATCTGTATCTTCTCTATCTGTAAAAGTAACAAGTTTTGGAAATGGGTCAGGGTTAGTAACAACAACAGATGCTTCACCACTACTTAACCTACCGCCATCATCCCTAAATTTTAAAATATACTCACCATCAATAGCTGGTACAAGTGTTTCACTGACCGACCCAGGTAATCTAGGGATAATATCAACTGAATTAGTAAAAGTACCAGTACCATTTGTTAAATTACTATGTCTTACAACTACGTTTCCACCATGTACAACATCAACATCTGTTGATTGATTAAAACGTAATCTAAGTAATTGATCTGATACTGGTTCTACAAGTAAACCTGTTACATCAGCAGGTATAGCAGTTTTACCTTCAGCATTAAATGTAAGTGCAGTAGATTCAATACTAGGTTCAAACAATGCGTTATAACTACGCACCTCAAATTCATAAGTACCTAATTCACTATCAAATATTTCAAAAACAGGACTTTGTACAATAGTTGTCTGAAAACTACCATCATTAAATTTATGTTTTACTGAATATTGTGAGACCCCTGCAACTGGTCGCCAACTCAAATATATTTTAGAAACAGCCCTATTACCTAAAACTACTATTAATTCTTCTGCTGTAATGTCACTAGGTGCAGGTTTTGGTTCTATAAGATTTTTTATAACAGGTGTTGTTATTGCTGTCCCATCTTCTACAAAAGCATATTTATCAGAATTATGAAACATTGCTGCTATGGTAAACAAATTATTATCTTCAGCTACAGATAACACCCTAAAGTCTTCTGTTTCAACAGCAGTTCTTACTAATAACCAAACGCTATTTACTTGTGGTGCAGAAGCAAAAGCACTAGAAACTGTAATAACAGAACCAGATATTGTTGTTATTGTTTGAGTTTCTAAAGTACCATCTGTAAGTATTACTGATAACTGATCACCACTGGATGCCTCTGTAGGTAAGTCTTTTGTATTATCTACAGTAATTTGTGTCGTTGTAGCTGCTGATATTCTTCCTGATCTTCTTAATCCACTACGAACAGGATCTTGTATTGTAATAATATCACCAGGTCTTAATAATGAACCTGCATCTACTGTTGTGGTAAATGCTACAGTTTCAGTCTCATTGTTTTGAGTATAAAGATGCCATAATCCCATTCTTCGTGCTTGTGCCTGATCACTACAACCTATCGCTTCAATATTTTTTACAACAACACCATACTTACTTTGATTTGCAGTAGTATCTTCTACTGTTTCATATTCATAAGTTCTAGTTTCATTTTGAAAATATTTTACATTTATTACTGTGTCTTTTGTCTGTTGACTTGCACCTGTGTAAACAAAACCATCTTCAGTTACGTTTGCATAAGAAAAGAAATATGAACTTGAAGTAGGGCGATCTTGCGAAAGTGTAATTTTACCATCTTCAAAAAATAAACTTGCCCTCATTATTGATGCAATTTTATTTAATAAAGTATATGCTTGTTGGCTACTTTGAATAACAATATTGCAACTAAATCTAGGTGATGTTCCACCTTGACCATTATCTATTAGAGTTGAATTATATTCTGATGCTGCATAAAAAGCATATTTATCAATTTCTGTTTCTGCTACAAAGTCACCAAATCCAGCCCTAGATTCTGATAACAAGTCATATAACACCCATGCTGGGTCATTACAATATTCTTTTGTACCTTTTAATGTGCCATTAAAACTACCACTAAATGACAAAGAACCATCTGACCTTACAGTAGAGTTATGCGGTATTAATAATTTTCTACCTCTAATTCTATAAGTGCGTCTAGGTATTGATCTAAATATTTCAGCATCAAAACGTAAAGCTGCAAGAGCAGTATTTGCAAAAGTAGTAGGTTCAAAAATTAACTCAGTAATAGAAGTAAGTTCAAAAGCATCTTGTAGCCTGGCATCTGTACTATCTGCTGATGTTCTTGTTACTGTTACTGTTAAAGGAAAATCACTATCAGCCGTATCATCAGGTAAAAATATTATGTGATCTTTAAAGTAAGGCGATGTAGATTTACCTGATATTTGACCACTTGCCCCACCATATATAGCTCTACTTGCTTCTGATAATACCCAATAAGGAGTACCACCAGCTAAAACTCCTTTAATTACTGCACCTGCTTGGTTTTTTACATCAATACCATATAAAACATCTACACCAGAAATACTTCCGTCATCTTCTATTTTTTGTAATCTTGGAAAGCCTAAAGTTACTCTTACACCTTCAGTGGAAGTATCAGTTATGGTAACTGTTTGTGGACTTGCAACTGTTACTGTGACACCTACTTGTCTATCTCTTTCTGTTTCTAAAAGACCAGGTATTCTTGTTTGATTTGATGTACCAAAACGAGGAATAAAGGCAGGTCTGTTTGCGGTTGATGTACCAAAATTAAAATCACTGTCATCAGAACCAGTACTAGGTGCTGACTGTTTCATTACCTGAGTATTATTTAAGAATACATCTTTTAAAGCACAAATATTATAATCATTAGTTCCTGGTGTAAGACCTGCATCTATAGCAGATGGAAAACCAGCAATCTCACCTTCTGCAATAACATCTACTAAGGTTACAAATTGACGAGAACCAATTTCGCCCTCTTTCATTTCTGAGTCAGTATATCTTAAATTAACTTGCCCTTCTGCATCATTCTGATTAAACCTTAAGGTATTTGCATCATCAATATTACTAGGTATTGTCATAATTAATTCCTATAAACAGGAGCAGTATCAGTACCAGAACTTACTACGATAGATCCAGTAAACACTTCTCCATATATCAAAGGTATGCAAACTCCAGCCCTACTTACGTTTTGGATGCCACTAAATGAATAGTTAACCCTTGCATCTGTTTCACTTAATCCACTACTTACATCACCAACATTAGGTTGTTGTTGAGGAAATAACATATTAGTAACACCACCAATAGCCATTGATGTTCCTATCGCTGTTAATGCAGAACCAATAGCAAGAAACACTGCACCACCTACAGCAGTTGCAGCAGCACCAGCACCAAAAAATGCAGCAGCTACCCAAAACCATGCACCAGAAACTAAAGGTATCATTCTTATCTCTCCTTCACTATTAATTAATAAATCATCTTTTGTTTTTATGACATCATTATTAATTGTTATACGATACATATTTTCCTTTAAATGTGACTCTATTTCAGGATAATTACAAACTAAATATTTATAAACATCTTTCATATTTTTTACATCTGCATAACTAACGTGCCAACCTACTAACTCAGCTAATCTTCCATAAACTTTTATTTTGCGTAGACCTTGTTCATCTTCTGTTCTTTCCCTATCTATAAATTTATGTTTACTAAGCATAGGTTTATGTTGATTAGGTTTTAATTCTTCTAACTTGTCATTTTCTGGATCAAATATAAACCAAGACAACCCAAGAAAATCACAGTTTTTTATATCTTCCTCTGATGGTGTCAAGTCTCCGTTTGGGTGTGAGTGACAGATATGTAATACAGTTCCAGTTTCTTCAGCCTTTGCCCAATCTTCTGGATCTATCGTAAAACTATTTGCACCTTCAATAGCAATGTTTTTACAAGGATAATATTCTTGTTTACCATCTACATCTATAACTAAACCACAAGACTCTTCTGGTAATGAAGTCTTAGCATGATGTAATGCTTGTTCTTGCCAAGTGTTCATGCAAACGTACCAACAGAAGGAAAATCTTTTCTTGTTATTATTCTCTTAGGTGCATTACGATTTTGCAAGTCTAAAGATGACGCACATTCAAACTCTACAAAATCTTTTGACTCTACAGTTTTTCTATCAATAAAAAATGTTTGGTTTTCGTATGTATTATTAGCAGGTGTACCATATGGATTTGTTCCAGATTCAAAATTAGCATTATCTAAATAACGCAACATCGTAACTTTTCGTACAAATTTAGCACCATTAAGATCATTTTTAGGCGTAGTTAGGTTTGCTTGCGTCATCAACGCAGTAATAGTAGATAATACATTAGCTATTCTTAATGTTGGTCTAGGTCTAGATGATCTAGTTGCCTCATAGGTAAATCCATTTGCCTCGATAGGTATTCTTTGATATGTATTACCTTGAAAAACAACATTGAATGTAGTGTTCATATTAATGCCATTATGAAACCTAGAAACATCAGTACTGCCATGTAAAGCAGCCACAAGATGTATTTCAAACAGTTCTATCTTTGCACTAGGGTTAGCCTTTTGTAGCTCTTCTGTAGGTATAGCCATTATGGTTCAAACACCTCCTCAAAAGTAGCTGATATTGTGGCACGATTTGCAAAATTTATAGTTTTTGTCCAGTTCTTACAAACAAATTGAGAAGCACCTGTTTTTGTTACAGTGCAGTTTCCAGAGTTTGTTGCACTACTGCCAGCGGTAATAACAAAGACACTTGTACTTGTTAGAGAAACTACTGCAAAATTACCATCGGTTGCACTACCAGAAGTAAAATCTACAGTTATAGAATCGTTGGCAAAAAGCTGATGATCAGTAATTGTTATTGTTATTGTTGTACCGCTTTGTGAATATGTACCAGTTTTAGAATATGCCTCTTCTGGTGGAGTGAATGTAAAAGATGCTTGGTCTAATGCTCTTTCGTTTAAAAAATATTCAATAGTATCACTTTCAGCTTCTGTAATATTTTCAAACTTAAGACTATAATTTTTAGGATTTTGATGTGCTGCTATGCCTACGAGTTGACGTTGTTCAAAACCATCAGCATAACGTACACTTTTTATATTAGGTTTGCTCATTTTACGTTGACCAAACGATGGATTAATAGCAGGGAAAGTAGCCATAATTATGCGTTAGATAAAAGTCCTCCAGCACGTTTTTGATTTATAAGTTCAGCTTGTATTGCTGCTGCTAATACATTACCAAACTCATTTGCCTGACCAGTGTTACCCTCAACAGAAGACCCTGATGCGTCAACATTTACAACTATATTAGTAGATCCACCACCATTTGACTCAACACCTAAGTTACCAGAACGCCCACGTTTTAAAGGAAGAATAGCTTCTGGCGAACCAGCCTCGCCCATAAGACCTAAGTTACCTGCTGCTCCGTAACGAAAAAATGTTGGTTGAGATACTACGCCACCTTTAGCATAAGCTTGTATTTTTCCATCTTTACCAAAGACACCTCCTGTAGCATTTAAATCTAAACCTAAATTAAATAAACCATCAATACCTTTTAACAAAGGCATCATTACCTTTTGTCTGATTATTATTCTATTAATATCTTGAATTAATGATCGAGCAAAATCATTAAAATTCAATTTTCCTGTCATTGTAAATTTAACTAAAGCATCTTCCATATTTTTAAATGCTGACATCACTGCATCTTGTATTTGTTTATTTATGTCTTTAATACTATTTACATAATCTTGCATACCACTTTTTAAATTATCTAACAAAGTAACTTGTTTTTTTAAATTATCAGTTTTCTTTTGTTCCAATTCTGCTTCTTCTTTATCTTTTTCTTCTTGTAAAGATTCAAGTCTTGCCTCTAATTCTTCTATTTGTCTTTCTAAACTTGTTTTTGCTCGTTTATTACTTGCTGGTGAATTTTCTAAAGTTTCTCTTGCTCTTTTTAATTCTTTCGTTGTTTTAGCAATAGCATTTTCAACACCAATTCCCATAAATTTTTTAAAAGCATCTATAGCACCAGTTATAGCTTTTACTATACTTGCAAATGTTGCTTGGAACTCTGCACCAATAGGAATAAGAATATCACCGAGAGAATCTTTCAGATTACTCATTTCTGTTTTTAATCTATCCCCTGCTGCTTCTGGTGCTAACGCTAGTTTCTTTGCATTACCTTCATAGGTTGTAGTTAACCTAGTGGTAAATTTCATAAAATCATCTAACGTGACCTTACCTTGTTCTAATGCCTTATCTAATTCAGCAGGTGTCTTACCCATTGATTCAGCAAATAATGTAAAAGCTCCAGGAAGTCTCTCACCAAGTTGCTGACGTAATTCTTCCGCAGACACTTTTCCTTTTGAAAATACCTGAGCAGTTGCTCGCATCGCTGACTTCATATCCTCTAGCGATCCACCAGTACCTCTAATACCAGAAGCAATAGCAGTAAATGCCTTCTGTGCATCTTCTACAGACAATCCAGCACCTTTTACAGATGCTGTAAGCGATGTAAATTGACGAACAATAACATCTTGAGGTATTGCTAAATCTTTAGAAGTTTTCTTTAAAAAAGATTGTGATTTATTAAATTTATCAGTATCTCCTATGACAAGTTTTAATGCTCTTCTTTGTTTCTCAAGTGCTGCATCATATTGTGCTACTTCTGCTATAGCACCAGTAAATTGTCCTACCTGCGCTCCAACAGCACCACCAACTGCTGCACCTGCAACACCACCAAAAACACCACCTATTGCAGAACCAATTGCACCTTCTGCTCCACCAAAGACACCAGCAGCAGCTACAGTTCCACCAATCTTTGCAATATTACCTAAACCACCTTTTCCTTTTCTAGCAGTTGTATTTAATTTTCTTAATTTTCTTTCTAACTGTTCTGCCCTTGCCGTAGCAACTTTAAATTCTCTACTACCTATTTTTACAGAGTTAGCTAATTGTCTATAAGAATTAGATAATGATCTTGTACCACTAATAGTTTGTGTTGCTGCTTTTTTCTGTTTTTGTAAATTTACTAATAATTTTTTACTAGAATTACCTGCCAAAGTCGAATTATCTTTGAGCCTTTTTAAGCTACTTGTTAGACCACGCAGTTTTTCTGTGCCTTCTACGCCTACTAATATATCTAATTTTGTTTCTTGCCTTGCCATTATTTTTTATCCTTTTGCATAATTGACAATGCTTCGTATTCCATTACCTGTATTCCTTCAAACATAGCAACAGAATCTTCAACTGTATATATTTTACACAAGTATTCCAAAGATTTATAGTTTATGCCAGTTAATCCAGCCATACTGACATACCACTGAGTAGAAAGCTTCCAAAACATATTAACAGTTTCTCTGTTTTCTTCCCAGACAATACAATCAAATGTTTTTTTGTTTTTCTTTTCGGCTGCGATTTGTTCTTCTGTTGCACCAAATGCTTTTAATGCTTCTATACTTTCATCAATAATTTCACCCTTTACCCAATACCTCGCAGCCTCTTTTAGTTTTTTTCAGAAGCCCCACGCATACTTTCGCCAAATGCTTCAATAATCCCTTTCACAATAAAATGATTGTCTGTTAGGGCAACAAAATTCTCATCATTATATTCAACATCATTACCATCATCGTCCTTAATACCAGACCAACCTACTAAAACACTTTTTACAAAGTTCTCATCGTTTTCCTCCTCGACAAGTTCTGCAAAAGCTTTACGACCAACATTTTTAAATCTAGCCGTAAATGTTTCTTGCTTAAATTTTCCTTTATCTGGTGTTTGAACAGTTACTTGCCAATCATATTCAGCGATTTTTTTAAAAACAAGAGCCATAAATTAAGTCATTACTATACTTAGCTCATTATTACCTGCTGTTGTAGGTAATGCCAAGTACGGTAGGTTTAAACTGTTAACACCACCAGTATCTCCACGAGTTACTCCTGTAAGGTCAGTCTGTGGAACATTAACAGTAATAATGTTACCTGCACTAGCTCCAAGAACAATAGAACTATTACCAGTGGCAGTAGCAACAGCCTTTGAGAAGTAATCAGTTGTAGCTCTTACTGGTTCTTCTATAACAGCAGTACCACCTGGAGCACGATTAGTAATTAAGACTTCTTGACTTGATGCTGTTTCTTTGTAAAGCACTTCATTATTAAGAGCTAAATCGAATGATTCAATTCTTTGTGATGTAGCACCATGAAATGTTGCAGTAGTTACGTTTGTGTCATTTACTTCTAATGCTGCTGATTGGTTTGCAACTGTAAATGTACCTGACATTGCTGTACTGTCTACTGCATTATATATTCCAGTAAATTCAAAATTTATTGAAGCAAACTGACCTGCTGTCATTGTGATAGTAGCAGTTCCTCTACAACCTGTTATAAGATGTCTTGTCGCACCATAGAAACAAAGAATAGTACAACTAGAGAACGATGCACTGATAGGAGCATAAGTAACCGAAGTAGAACCTACGATTGTTTCTGAAAGTCCACAACTTTTAAGAAGAGGGGATAGAGCACTTGCAGTACCTGCTGCTCCAGATCCTGACAATTCTGCACCAAAAGATACAGCTACTCTTTTATTAGCAAGTAGTGTTCCTTGTGTACTGTTACCTAAGAATCCTTGAAATGTAGGAGATTGTACATTATCAGATTCAATTGGAGTTACTTCAATATCAGTAACTTGAATAGCATTAGAACCAGCTACAGGAGTTGGGTTACTCCCATAAGATGATTCAATCTTTGCTAGTAGTTTTGTCGTTCTTGTTAGAGCCATTGTCAGAGGAGGAATCGGTTTCTGGTACTAGTGTAGTCTTTCCTGTTTCTGGATCGAACGTATAAGTTCCACCTTCACCAGGATTAGGCACTTCTGTATTTAGTTTAGCCATGAAATCATGCAGCAGTTAAATCAGATCTACTTGTACGATAATGCACAATAAAATCTTGACTAATTATACCAAGAGGTACATCAGCTTCAACCAAACTAAAATCAGTACGATCTGGCGTTAAATCCAGAGCATACGAATTTATTGTCTGGTCTGCCATTAATCTTAGATGAACTTGTTGCGTATAAGTGTCAGAATCGTCATCTGGTATCGCAGCCCTAACAATTGTTGATACTCTTACTCGCATATTCCAATCTAATTTGTCAAAGAAATTAGTATCTGTAGGATTATCATCTATCGGTTCTATTATTATTGCTGGTGCTTCACCACGAGCTAATGGTTCTACTCTTGATCTATAGACAGTAGCATTTGTTATTGCATCAAGGTTAGTTTTCATCCTTGCTAATATCAGTTCTCGTCTAGTGTCTGCCATTATACTTTACTCAATAATAATGTAGTAAAAGCACCATCATCTTCTGGTATGTTTTCTCTTACTGTATAGTTTGCAGAATCTACTGTAATTGTTGTTCCTCTACTTGCAGAAGAAACATCTGTTGTTCTTGATCTTAATAAATATTCAATAGAAGTAGCAAGACCACCACCAATAATTTCTGCTGGTTTATTAAATATCCCTAAAAATGCTGTACCCCCACCTATCTGACAAGTAACGCCAAAGTCATTTAGGTAGATATTAAGAGTAGTTGCATCTTCAGTTAGAGCCATTTACTTTACGTTTTGCTGTTTTCTTTGGTTTTGTTTCTACAGGAGCATCAGTAACTTTGCCCATACTTTTTAACAAGGCATAATCAGAATCACTAATGTCATATGTCTCTCCAGCTTCTAAAGCCGAACCACTAGCACATACGTTTTCTAAACACTTTACTTTCATAAAAAAAAGGGGGTGTAATACCCCCTATGTTAAACCAATTATGTGGTTATGTCTAAGATTGCAGCAAATGACTGTGCGTGTCTTACAGCAACATCAAATGCAACTACTGCCTTAACAGAAGTTAAGTTCTTAGAGAAGTCATCGCTGTCTTCACCAACAGTAATCTCTACTCCACCACCAAATAATCCTAAGATTGCTTGTGAGAAGTCACCCATTACAACAGCAGAACAAGAACCAGAAGTAGAACCTTTTGTAAGGTTGCTAGGAACTTGGTTTGTCATAGCTAGTGGGTAGCCGTTAACTGCGATTGGAGTTGCACCTCTACCTAAAGCTTGTAGGTTGTTGTTAACAAGATACTCACCACCAGAAGTCTTAAGCTTCTTAATTGCACCCATCACTTTAGCGTTGGTTACATAAGAAATAGAATCTGCGTTAACACCTGCATTATCTTCCATGATTGCAGTCTCTAGGTCAACTAATGAGTCAACTGTTACTGCACCACCATTAGTACCGATTGCAACTGAACCGATGCCAGAAGTTTGCATGATACCTGTAGGCTGACCTGATGAACCAGAACCATTCAAGATACCAAGATCAAGACCAACATTGATTCCTGTAGAAAGGTCATTTCTAACCAACTGCTCAATTCCAGGAGTTGCCTGTATAAGCATATTTCTAGAGAATTTAGACATTGTTGCTAATGTCTTAGGAGTCATTGAAATCTGATCAAATGTTGACTCAGCTTGAGTTATAGCTGTTGTCTCGGAACTTAAGTATCCTGTTGCAGCAACACCTGATCTTCTTGGGATTGCAACATCACCAACTAGACCTGATAAAACTTGAACACCAAGACCAACCATAACTGTGTTGTTTCTTAATGCTTCGATAAAATCATCAGCCCTTAAATCTGTAGCAACGATGTTTCCACCAGTTGTAGCACCAGAAGTAACATATGTAGCTCTACTTAGTGCAGAGTAAGGAATAAACAATGATCTGCTGCTTCCACCAGTAATACTGTTCTTAGCAATGTCTTGAGAA
>Ga0209348_1001347_pt1 | contig 11999 bp, 11 predicted proteins | sample ETNvirenome_2_30_FD_184065 | JGI IMG/M metagenome (GOLD analysis project Ga0209348, IMG submission 184065) | Marine viral communities from the Pacific Ocean - ETNP_2_30 (SPAdes) (version 2) | ecosystem: Environmental > Aquatic > Marine > Oceanic | place: Pacific Ocean | collected 2013-06-22 | reverse complement strand
GGAACTGATGCCGGTAAGGAACTAGCAAGAAAGCAGAAACGCAAGTTGACATACATTTCCAACATCTATGTTGTGAAAGATCCTGCAAATCCTGAGAACGAGGGTAAGACATTCTTGTTCAAGTATGGTAAGAAAATCTTTGACAAACTCACTGCAGCAATGCAACCTGAGTTCGAGGATGAAGAAGCAATCGATCCATTCGATTTCTGGCAGGGTGCTAACTTTAAATTGAAAGCTAAGAATGTTGCTGGATACCGTAATTATGATTCAAGTGAGTTTGCTGCTGTATCACCATTATTAGATGATGATGATGCAATGGAATCAATCTGGAAGAAAGAATTATCTCTTTCTGAGTTTGTTGCTCCTACACAGTTCAAGACTTACGATGAACTCAAGGTTCGTCTAGAGTATGTTCTTGGTAAGAGAGGTGCAAAACCAGTTGCTCAAGATCCTGAGATTGAAGAAGAAGAGTTCACAACTCCTGTCGCAGAGACAAGAGAGACAGTCTCCTCTGTTGCTTCAAGTTCAAGTGAAATTGAAGACGATGACACACTATCGTATTTCCAACAACTCGCTGAAAACTAAGATATAAGGGAGGGCAACCTCCCTTTTTTTATGGCATGCTTAAATTTAGATTTTCTGTTTGTGCTGTATTATCATCAATTTTTTGACTCGACTCATCATATGTCATTATCTCTTTAAAATCATCAAGGAACTGTTGTAAGAATCCATTTTTCAATACAAATATATTTCTTTTCTCTTCATTTCTTAAAGTCTCATATTCGTAATTAGATATGGCATTGATAGGGTTTGGTATACTCGCCACATTTGTACCAAGTTTCGTTAGGTCATTCGTATATGTAATACCACCATCATAATATGATAGTTTAAAGTTCTCATCTACTCTTTTTCCTTTTGGTAGTATAACTTTTCCAGAGGAATCTTTTACAAGTTTTGTTTCATAATATTTTATGTCTGTCAATCCACTTACTCCATACTTATTTTCTGAGTACTCATATAAATCTTGATTTGAAAGTGGCCATTCATCACGAATGTTAACTATACCTGCACACACTATCACAACATAGTCTAGTGTATCACTACCATATAATTCCTCTGCAACATTATCTGGTCTAAATCCATCTGGTATCTCATACTTATTAAACAAGGTGATGATACTTTGTAAATCTTCTCTTAATTTGACACGACGAAATAAATTTTTTGCATCAACATAATCGAGTGATGAGTTCTTATCACTTAGAAAGGATGGGTATCGTAATGTTGGTAATTCTCTAAAATATCCCATGTTAGAATCCTACTGAATTGTCACTATCTTTATAGTCTGTATCATAAATTGGTTCAATCTCTTTAAATGTCATATCCATAGTCATTGATACTGGTGTTGAATCATCATATGTGGTATGAGTGCCCTCTGCTGTATAGTTTACAGAAAAATTCGTTAAGAAACACTGTTTAAATTTATGTAAGAAAGGATGATCACGGTTTCCCCTTTTGTAACTTAATTCAAATATGTTTGGAGTTTTTAGAAAGATTCCAGTCCCTCCGAGTTGACCACCTTCAAGATTTGCTTTTGGTGCCATGTTCTGTTTGAATGAACGAATTATTAATTTACATTGTCTTGCCTCTTGCTCACTTCTTGGAGTCATTTTAAATGAGAATGTAAAACTTCTAAGTGTCGGAGCATCGAATAATAATTCTAAGTTAGGGTTAAATATTTGACCTGATTGTCTTGCAAGGAGTTGTTGTGCTGAGACATTACCACCAAAAACACCAAGTGCAGATGATGTAAGTTGTGCGTTCATAAATTTTTGAGCCGCACTGCTCAAACCTTGAGCATCACCTAGTCTTTTTTTAGCATCATCTTTAACATCTTTTCCAAAATCTCCTAGTCCCTCTGATATGGTTCTTTTACCTCCAACAACATCTGCCACTGCTTTACCACCAGCACCCATGACATTACCAACCACACCTGCAGCAGCACCCATTAGTGTGTTCATACTACTATCACCAAAGTTTACTGCGTTACCATCTTGAACATTTGATGGTACTTGTAAAAGTATAGACCCATCATTTACAACAGATCTTCTTGCTAATGAACCTGATGATGTTCCACCAACTGTGCTATTTAATGTATTTGCACCAAATCCAGCTGGTCGAGTAAATTGATTTGGTTGTCTCTTATATTCGATTATATTAATTTGTAAGTAATCAGTAGTACCTGTCAGTGCCTCAAGAGGATATCTTAAAACTCCACCACGACGCTGAGACTTTGCAGTAGCCTGACCTTTTGATGAATTATTAATTTCAGATTTTTTTTCAGCCTCTAATAAAAATCCACCATCAGGAGTGACAGGTCTACCAGTACTTGTATCATATGTAATACCACCTGTTGTATATGTGCTTCCGTCTTTAGAGTATACTGTAGACATTATCTTTCTTTTTTTAACTATTTAGACGCATTTTACCGAAAGGTAGAGCCTGAAGGTCGGTAATCTCTTCAGGATAGACACGATATGTGCTACTAGTAACATTTGCGAATGAATATGATCGTGCTTCACCATGATGAAAATTAGTTCCACGAAATCCCCATGAATATACATCTGTGACTGCAACTAAAGGGTTTGCATCATATCTACCAGTTGATGATGGTGCATATGAAAATAAAAAGAATTGACCTGCTTGTGGTGCTGATGCAGTGTCACTCACTACTTCAGTAATTTCTGTCATTAATTCATCAGGATCTTCGATTCCGATTAAACGATCTAATACTGGACTAATACGATTCATTTGACTCCGAGTTCATCCTCAGTCATTACCTTAAATACATACAATCGGTCTTTACAATACTCTGATGCTGCTTTCCATTTTGCTTGGTTGCGAGCATATTCATAAGTTTCATAAAGATAACCTTTTGTTTGTCTTTTTGGTTTTTTAGGAGGTGTAAGTTGTTTTTTAGGTTTGACTTCGATAATATATTTTTTGATTTTACCTGTAGTCTCCTTCAGTTTAACATAAAAATCAGGAAAATACCTATGAACTTTATTATCTATTGGAGATCGATATGGTATTGCAATCTCTTCACTACCCCATTCAAGTATATTCTCATTCAAATCGCAGTAAACCATGAATTTTCGCTCCCAAAGTGAACGATATATGATGTTTGATGGATTACCTTTATACTTTCGTGGGTAAGATGGTGAATATCTCCCTTTATATGACATAAATAATAATAAGAAAAATCATATAGGTATTTAGCGTGAGTTTTGTACAAAAAATCACGATGACCGATGCCAAAGTAAAATTTGGTAGTTTATCGTTAAATAATCAATATCAAGTTCACTTTGCTGGTATCAATGGTGCTGTCATAAATTTTCTTAGATTTGATAAAAGAATTGATAATGCACAAGACTTTATCAGTCGTGAGGCTGGTATACTCTGTAATGATGCATCGTTACCTGCAACTGCATATGCAACAGCAGAGGTAAAAGATAATTTTATGGGTGTTCCACAGGAGTTTGCTCATACAAGAATTTATACTGACATAGACTTTACATTCTATGTGGATGAGGACTACACATTATTGAATATATTTGAAGGTTGGATGGATTACATTTCAAGTGGTGCTGGAAGTGAAGTTGCTGATTTTCAAAAACCATTCTATCGAAGAATGAGATATCCTGATTCATACAAGTGTGATACGATGTTTATCACGAAGTTTGAAAAGAATATGAAAAGAAAATTGAGATATCAATTTATTAATACTTTTCCAAAATCTATATCTCCAATGCCCGTGACATACGGAGCTGCAGATTTACTTAAAGTTACTGTAAGTTTCAATTATGACCGCTATATAGTTGCGAATCAAATAGATTCGTGATATAATGCTAAATAAAACACTGAATTGAATAATTATGCCTTTACCAAAGATTAGTACTCCAACTTATGAATTGGTGTTGCCATCGAACAATAAAAAAATTAAGTATCGCCCGTTTTTAGTTCGTGAAGAAAAAATATTAATACTTGCTTTAGAATCAAACGACTCGAAACAGGTTAGTGATGCAATTGTTGATATACTTACATCATGTATTCTTACTAAAAATGTAGATGTTACTACTTTACCTACATTTGACATTGAATATTTATTTTTAAATGTTCGATCTAAGTCTGTAGGTGAGACAGTAGAAGTGAATGTGACTTGCCCTGATGATGGTGTTACTGCTGTCGAAATGGCTGTGAACATTGACTCTATTAAAGTCAAAAAAACTAAAGGTCATAATAGTATTATCAAACTTGATGACAAGTATTCTATGAAATTGAAATATCCTTCGATGAAACAATTTATAGAAAATAATTTTGATGTTGAATCAACAAATGTAAATCAATCACTTAGCATGTTATCTGGTTGTATTGATATGATATATGATGAGGAGGAAAGTTGGGATGCTGATGAATGCACTCAAGAGGAGTTGGATGGATTTATTGATCAATTAAATACCAAACAATTTAAAGAGGTTGAAAAGTTTTTTGACTCGATGCCTAAACTCTCACATAAGATAAAAGTCAAGAACCCACAAACTGGAGTTGAATCAGATGTTATATTGGAGGGTCTAGCTGCTTTTTTCAGCTAGGTATGGCCCACACGAATCTGGAGTCATACTATAAAATTAATTTTGCCCTGATTCAGCATCATAAATACTCATTGACCGAGATTGAAAACATGATGCCTTGGGAAAGAGATGTGTATGTCGCTTTACTCAAACAATATATTGAAGAAGAAAATTTAAAAAGACAACAAAGTAACTCATAGTGGCAGTAAAAAACACACCTAAAATAAATGTTACCAAACTCATGGATATGGGTATGGGTGATGGTGCTGAAGTTACTCAAAAGAAAAGAAGAGGTAGACCTAAGAAATTAAAAACACTTGCAGAGGTAGAGGCAGACATTAATTTGAGAGAATTTAAAAAGGCTCAAAAAAAATTAGATGCTGCAAAGTTGATGAACAAAAATGCTAAAGGCACTGAAAAAATTTTGATGCAGTCAAATATGATTTTGGCAGACATCGCAAAAATTATATCAACAGATCTTGCAGTTGAACAGGAAAAAGAAAAAGCAGAGATAGATAAACTTAGAGAGGAGCAGAATAAAGGTAAGGTATCAAAAGACGAGAAAAGTGTAGAAAGCACTGGTAAGAAAGTTGCAAGTGGATTGAAGAAAACTTCAATGAAAGCATTGCAACCAGTTGCAAATCTGTTTGAAAATTTAAAAAGTTTAGCAGCAACACTGGGACTTGGTATACTTGGTAATGCAGCGTTTGAATTTATCAGAGATCCTGAGAACTCTGAGAAGATAGGAAAGTTTTTTGGATTTATACAGAAAAATGCGAAGTTTATATTAGCAGGTATGGGTATTCTTGCTGCATTACCTTTAATCAGCACACTTGGTGGTGTAATTGGTGCAATTAAAATTGCATTTAGTGGTCTAGCATTTGTCATGGCTAACCCAGTAATACTAGGTGCAATCGCACTTATTGGTGCACCGATAGGTATTGCGATAGGTGCAGGTAAGTTGGCAGAATTTATTGAGAGAAAAGTTGAAGGTGGATCAGCATTTGTTGATGCTCAAGATGAATTAGATAAACAACTTAAAGATGCTGGTATGGATTCTAAGGGTAGAATTGGATATACAAATAGTAGAGGAAGATTCGTTAAGAAAGGTGATAGAAACGCAGAACAGGAAGCATTATTTAAAAAAGTTCAAGCAAAACGAAAAGAACTTCGTAAACTTCGTGACGATATGCGTAATGAAATGGATGTACAAAAAGCAACAGTTTCAATGTCTGGTACAAGAACTGGTGGTAGAGATAAAGGAAGAAAATATTTTACAAAAGAAGATAATGAAAAGAAAGATGAAATAGAAGCAACGGTTAGATCAAATTTTGAGGCAAAAATTGATGACATTATTGCAAGGAAACGAGGTGGTAGAGGTGCAAGGGGTAGAACAATACTTGTTGGAGAAGAGGGCCCTGAACTATTCACACCAAATACTGATGGTCAGATAACAAATAGTAATGAAACTCTTGCAATGTTAGCAGATGGTGCAAATCAAGTAAATGTGATTACAGAGGATTTACCACCCATCACTACCCCCATGCCTGATGTTCCTGTCAAAGATGGTGTAATTGCAAATGAAGCAGAACCTGTTAGTTCAATTAATCCTTTGAATGATTATATGATATTCACACCCCAACTTTTAGGTATTGAGTAATGCAACAAGCAGAACAACTCAAAATAAATGTATCTAATATTAGAAGTTCTTTACTTATTGGGACTAAGAGAACTCAAGTCCTAAAAATTAGAAAAGAAAAATTATTAGAGGATATAGAGCAGAAGAAATTAGTAGAACAAGAGGAAAAAAATTTAGAACAAACAAAAAAACCAAAGAAGATTGGTGTATTAAAATCTCCTGTTAAAAAGGTAATGAATGTTTTTGATAATATCATGAAATTTGGAACTATTGTGTTAACTGGTATTCTTCTTAATGCTTTACCAAAAATGATAGGCACTATCCAAAAGGTATTCAAAGCAATCTCAGGATTTTTTAATAGGGTTTTTAATTTTTTTAAACCATTTGTTTCATTTGTAACCGGAATTAACTTTGAAGACAGGGAATCTGAAAATAAAAAATTAATTGATGAGGCAGAAAATCTAAAGAAACAACTTAAACCTTTAGATGAAGTAACCAATAAAGTTGGAAAACTGACAGGTGATTTTAATAAGGCTGCCGAAAAATCTGGTGTATCAACTGGTGGTGATGGGTCTGGAACAAGTGGCACAGAAACAACAAGTGAAAGCACCACAACAACTACGACGACTACCGATTCATCTGATTCTTCTACCACTGTCACTGGAACAAAAACTGAGAAAGAACTTGAGGAAGAGGGATTTTATAAAGAAAAATTAAAAGAAGCTGAGACCCGTAGAATTGAATATGTAAAAAATGGTGAAACTTCTAAGATAGAGGGTGTTGACAAGAAAATTGAATTTTATAAAAAGAAATTAGGTATCAATCCTATAAATACAACCCTTCTTATACAAGATGTAGACGGAAAAGTACAAAAAGTTGATAGTTCGCAATTGAAATCGAAAACTGATAATACTGTTTCTGTGTTAAATAATGGTAGTAGCACTAACGGTAGTACAACAATTGTGTATCAAAGACAGGTCGTTCAAACTAATGTAGCAATTCCAGTATAATGTCAGCAGTCAGTCCGTCAAAGTATAATCGAATTGAACTTCAGAAAAAAGGCAAGAAACCTGTTGAACTGAAGGGAGGGGTGGTAGCTGTTGATTATTATGAAAGTTTATATTCACCAACTGTGACTGCGAATGTTATGTATATGGATGCAGGAGGTAATTTAGAAGATGATAAAAATAAACTAACCAGTGTAAAAGAGGCCTTACCAATTACAGGTCTAGAAGATTTATTCTTTAACATATCAAATGAAACTGGTGAACTTAAATTTATAAAGAAAGATGCCTTCAAGGTATCTAAGGCTCCTGTTATGACTCGTGAATCTAACAGACAAGCAGTATTATTATCAGTGGTTAGTCCTCAACTTAAACAAAATAATGATGATCCAATATTTGATAAGTATAAGGGAAAGATAAGTGACACTGTAAAAAAAATTCTGAAGGAGAAACTTAAAATTAGTAATGATAAATTAGATATTGAACCAACTAAAAATGGATATAATTTTTTGGGCAAAGGAAGAGGTGGCCTTGACCTAGTATTAGATTTATGTAAAAGATCGGTGCCTGTAAAAGGAGATGCTGGATTCTTCTTTTATCAAACTAAAAGTGGATTCAAATTTAAATCGATAAACGAATTAGTTTCTCAAAAACCAGAGTTCACACTCGTGTATTTCGGTGGTTTTAAACAAGACAATACAGATGGTGGTGGTAATGATAATAAGATTATGATACCACCAAGATTTGAAAAAGATCAAGATGTAATTAAATCTTTGAAAGGTGGTGTTTATCGAAGTCGTAACATCTTTTTTGATCCAAGAACATTTTGTTATGAAGAAGTTACTTACGACATTAGTAAAGAAGGAGTCAAAAAAACTCTAGGTGGAGCTCCTCCTTTTGCAGATGATGTTAAAAGTTTCACAAAAACATTTCATCATATTCTAGATGTTGGAAGTTTAGATTCAAATCCAAGTACAGAAATTAATAATGATCCTAGAGAATGGCAAGCATCATCAGTGATGAGATATAATTTATTACACTCACAAGTTGTACATATACAAATTCCGTGTAACCTTAAACTAGAAGCAGGTAATGTGATTAAGATGGAGATTGAATCAACAAGTGCTAATAAGGAAGAAGGTGCAAAAGATGAACAGCAAAGTGGTAATTATCTTATTTTAAATTTATGTCATCATTTTACGGATCGTAGATCGATAACATCGTTAACTTTAGTAAGAGATACTTATGGCATCAAGAGGAGTAAAGACTAATGTTTGAATTACCTAGTTTTTTTAATTCAAAACTTGAGCCTTGGATAGGTAAAGTTGTATCCCAAAAGGCACAAAAGGCCCAACTAAATGGTATGGGATGGGGTCACAGATTTAAAGTACGCATCATGGGTACATATTCTGAGAATGATAATGTGCAGGACAAAGACTGTCATACAGCAGTGGTTATGTTAGGTGTGACTGATGGTAGTGGTGCAGCGAATAGAATGAAATCAGTCAAGATCACTCAGAATGATATTGTTTTTGGATTCTTTTTATCACCAGATCAAAATTTTCCCGTGATTACTGGTGTAATGGGAAGAACACCAGCAAAGAAAGATTGTGGTGGTAAGTTTGGGGTTGGATCTGGTTTTACTGATGAACTAAAACCCGGTGGATCAGGTCAAAATCAATTTAATCAGCAAGATAATGTGCCTACACAGGGTTTAGGTAATGATGGGAAAACTGGCACAGGTCAGGGTAAAGAAGTAAATAATGCAAAACTTGAGGCAGCAGGTCTTGATCCAAAAAACCAAGAGTTAAATGCGAATACAGATCCAACAGGTCTTTCAAATTTTGATTTTGAAGGGTTAGATCAAGAAACTATTAAAGAAATAGTAAATGAGAGTAAAATAGCATCAGGAAAACTTGCAGACATTGTATCTGGTGTAAAAGATACGATTATCGAAGAAGCACCATTTGATGAATTGAAAAATGTACAAGAAAGATTGACACCATTACTTAAAGAAACTGCAGAAAGTTTTGATGTTGAAAGCACCTTTGAGATGTTCTAATAAATATAGTATAGGAAAGAGTAATTATGGCAGACAAATTTCTACCAAGCATAAGTGAAACTACTGAGATTTTTAAAGAAAAGTCTCCGATACCGAGTTTCTTATCTCCTGAACAGATTAAAGTATATACTCAATTAATTAAGGATAATCCTGTTGAATATGAGGGTAATATTAAATTGCTCAAGGATAATTATCCGAATATTTTTTCAGAGGTTAATCCATTTACTGAATCAGAGTTAGAAATCCATTTACTGAATCAGAGTTAGATTCATTAGATAAAAATGCTTTTTCTTCATTGCTTGATAGGAATAAGTCATACAAAGACATGGCTAAATTATTTCCTCTCGAATCATTATCAGCAACCACAGGTGAAGTCATAATTTTACCTGATGGCGACAGTGATAGATATTTTGAAAAAGTTGAGGCAAAGGTACAAAATTATTTCAATATGGTATCTAATGTTAATGATTTTGCTACTGATTTGCCAAATGAATTAAGTAAACTTACTAAGTCAATTGGTTCAGCTTCACAAACATTTATAGGAAGTATTTCAAATGCTCTTCAGGATAGTCTAGTATCTTTCGTTGATGGTGGTATGGCAAAACTTGCAAGTCAGGTATTTGCAAGTAAAGTTCCCGGTGCATTAGATATAGTTACAGGATTAGCTGGAAACTTATCTGGTGTAACAGATAAGATGTTTAGTGGTATGGAGTGTTTGACATCAAAGGTGACTGGTGCGATGGGTGGAGTAATAAAAGACATGTTAACAGGCATGACTAAAAACATGTTAAATGCACCCACTTGTGCAATTCAACAATTTATTGGAGGTTTAACAAATAAAATTGCTGATTCTATGCAAGCAATCACAAAACCACTTCTTGCTCCCATACTTGATATTCTTGGCCCGATAGGTGCAAGTTTTGATGTGAAAGATTTTATATTAGGTGGAATTGATTTTATGAAAAAAGTTGGTAATGTTTTCAAATGTCAACCTCCTAAAAAACAAACATCTTCTTCAAAGTTTGTGATTGATGGTGGTAGTAAAAAAGATAAAACAAAAGGAGAAAGTCAAGGACTTTTGGATCAGGCATTTAACGCAGCATCTACAGCATCAGGGTTAATTGATAAAGCAAAAGGATTTTTAGACAGTGGTGTTCCATCTGGATTATCTAAATTTGAGGAACAATATGGACAATGGAAAATATTTGGATCAACAGTTGGTGAAGCAGCAGATCATGGTATTGGAGGTGGTAACTGTTACACTGGTAATGATTTTGGTTGTGGCCCTGCAAACATCGATATATTTGGTGGCAGTGGTCGAGGTGCAACCGGAAAGGTAATACTTGGAAACTTCATATCGAAGTTTGATAAGGAGGATATGTTTGGTACATTAAGTAGAACAGCAAGTATCATTGGCGTTGATATTACAAATCCGGGTGAAGGGTACGCAGAAGGCCCATTAATTGATTTCAACGATAAATGTAATCAAGGTCGTGGAGCATATGGTAAAGCAATTGTTGATCGAAATATGAAATCACCCACATATGGTCAAGTATTATCAGTCGTGATTCTCAGTCCCGGTGAAAACTTTCCTGCTGATGGTTCTGAAGAAAATGAGGCATTTATAAGAGATGTAATCATCGAAGATCCCGGAATCGGATATGAAGATGCGGAAATATCAGATGACATAAGACCAATTGTTCAAAATGGAAGAATAGCAGCTATTGAAATAGTTGAACAAATACCTTATAATAGATTACCAGACCTATCAGTTACATCAGACACTGGATATGGAGCTGTGATTCGACCTATATTATCTACAGAGAGAGAAGATAGAAGAACTGATCCTGAAAAAGCAGGAGTGTTTAAAGTTGTACAATGTGTGGGAGCATTTTCTTCAGAAACAGTGCAACAACAAGTTACCACTTCTGAAGTTGTGAGACCAATTGAAGAAACTCCAGCAGCACTAGTTCCAACTACAACCAAACCACAACCTCACAGACAAATGTTTCCGACACCACTACAACGAGTCAAACTGACACAAGTACTACTACTACGACTGGAACAACTACTACACCAAGTCAACAAACGACTGGACAGAGTGACATTCCTAGTTCTGGTGGTGGTTCTGATTCTATGGGGTCTGAAGGATCAGGTGGGGGCTACGGAGGATACTAATGTCAAGTGAAGCAAGACAACTAGAAATATTTGGCGAAAAGTTATATTTTGAAACCAATACAGATCGAGTAGATGCAAATGGCCCTGCAGCGTATGTGTTGGCATCTCAGACAAGTGATAAAGTAAAATACAATCAGAGTTTACATGAAGGATCTGGAGACTCAAGAATCTATGCAGAAAAAAGATTACAGATTGAGTCAGGTGTTAAAAGTGAAACAAACGAGCAAGCTTTTAATATAAGAGTCAAAAATGGTCATGGCAATATTACTACGGAGAATGGAAATTTTACAGTTAGTGGTGATAAAATCGTAATTCAAGCAGATGACGAATTAGTTTTACATGCACCTAAAATAAAAATTGGATATGATTCTGCGGGTAAAACTGATCAGGTTACAATAAATGCACAAAATATTAAATTAAATGCAGGTGGAAAATGTTCATTAAGAAATAAAATAATGTATAAGAATGGTTTAACATCACCATTTAGT
>Ga0209348_1001346_pt1 | contig 11999 bp, 9 predicted proteins | sample ETNvirenome_2_30_FD_184065 | JGI IMG/M metagenome (GOLD analysis project Ga0209348, IMG submission 184065) | Marine viral communities from the Pacific Ocean - ETNP_2_30 (SPAdes) (version 2) | ecosystem: Environmental > Aquatic > Marine > Oceanic | place: Pacific Ocean | collected 2013-06-22 | reverse complement strand
TATGACTAATGAAGAAACTACTTGCCAGTGTTGTGATTGTAGTCCTTGCGAGTGCGAGGAATGCGATTGCTGTTCCTGTGGTCCCTAATTTCCAACAAGGCTCGATGACGAGCCGCACCGAAACTCAGTCTACGGTGCAAGAAACCATAAATTCAATTGATTATCGTACAGGATGGGAATACTCAGTAACAGGGGTAGGCATCGAAAATGGTCAGAACCCCGTGAATCCAAATGTGACAAACTCCACAACTTATGTGTCGCCAGGAATGTCGGCAGCAAATGGCAGTGGAGTGATAACATCAAGTCTAACCTCATCATTCGATTCGTTAGATCTCTCCAGTCAACCAAACTTCACACTAAAAGATCCAGGTGGAGCATTCCAGTTCACTCAAAGTTATCAGGGACCTGGCATGACAAATCAAACAATAATTCAAAGAACAACAACTATACAAAGCGTAACCGATACTACAAGTACCTTTACACAATAGCAGCATTGTTTGTTGCATCACCAACCTATGCAGAGGGTGTAGGTGGTGTTTCTGCGACTGCAAATCCGATCGCCAATAGTTCTGGCTCGGTGACCAATCAAGCTATACAGGTTTTACAGGGTCCTTATATAACTAATACTTATGGTGGTGGAGTCAGTTGTCAAGGTAGAACATTAAATATAACTCCATACTTCCAGTTTGCAGACTCTAGAAAGCATCCATGGGAGGATTTTTATAATGAACCACAATATAATACTACAGATATAACAGGTAGAATGGTCGATCAGACTAGAACTGTCAAAAACTATCCTTGGGAGACTTGGTACAATACTGAACTCAAATCAGATGGCACTAGATGGTTTGCTGATGGTGATGATATAGAAATTACAGAGTCAGTTCCTGCAGGTGATGGAGTACCAGATGCAGTAGCAAATCAATCATTAGACCCTATATGGTATAAACCTATCAGAACAGACATGAGAGCAAATCAAAGTCTTAACTTAGGTGTATCTGCTACACTATCCATACCATTGAATAAAAAATTAAGAGATTTATGTGAACAGGCAGCAGTAGCACAGAACAACATGCAAAATCAATTAGTTGCTAATAAGAGACTTGATTTTGAATTAGCTAGGTTAAAAAACTGTGGTGAGCTAAAAAAATCTGGTATATTTTTCCATCCTCAGTCTCAATATGCTGCTATTTGCTCAGATGTGATAGTTACAGCACCAGGTGGTAGAGTAGTGCCACATGAACATCAACTCCCACAACCAAAATGGAATAATTCTACTTCTTCTTCAGAGGAGGCAGACCCTTTGAATCCCGATACTTATTTGATAAAACCTCAGAACGAGACAACTTCTTCTCCCCTTTCCCAAACTTCTTCTTCGCAGAATCAATCCCTTTCTTCACAACAGGCTTCACCACTCGGAGGAGCAGATCTGCTAAAGGTTTTGCAAATAGGGCAGACGCAGTTGCCACAGTAGCAATTACTGCTGTAGTAGATACCACTTCTACAGATGGTAAAAACTGCTCTACTGCAGGGACTGGTTCCCAGATTGTCTCACAGATCAATCCATCAGGTGTTAATTTATACCCTGCTACTTGTTCTTCACCAGTCTGAGATCTATCTCCTATTCTTCTAGCATTTACTGGAGGACACTCTATTTCTTTATCAGTCTCAGGTGTGTCTGGTGGTGATGTATCCGACTCTGGTGGTGGAGGAGGATCACCAGTATCTACTGGAGGTGCTTCCTCATTTTCTGTTACAACTGTTTCCCATGTTAAATCCTCTCGTTCATAGTCAGGCGGTTCATAGTAAGGAAGACCGCCATCACATAATACAATATTACCTTTGGGGTCGTCGTTTACTAGTGCCTTGTTCTTATTGCCTTCCTTCCGACTGGAATTCTCTCGACTTATCTTCACGCAACCAGGCATATCCACGATTGGAACTCCAATCAGAGTAGTTGCAGGTAAATGGTTTGGTATTGCTGATGGTGGTGTAAACACCCATATACGAGTATCGTATACACCTATCTTGTTTATATGTGTAAATGGTATCGAACCACCTTCTAGATTGATGTGAGGAATTGACATAATACTGCTACAGTCAAAGCACCTCTAAAAATGTTAGGCACATGCTTTAAAGGTATATATTTCATTGATACTGGTTTTTTATACACCTGCATTACTTCTGAATAGTTCATCCTATCTCCTGCAACTTCTCTACAACAGTTTTCTTTTGCATAGGTGCAACATCTTTTAATCCTTCAATACTATACCATGGTGCGTCTTCCCAAGAGAATCCTTCACCAAATGTATTGTCTGCATTAGCAACATACCAATGACATGCAGCATCTGGTACATCTACTGCACATTTTTCCCAGTCATCTGACCACTGAGGAACTTGAACCCATAATGTTTCGGCATATGCCATGTTCGGGAGATATACCATAAAGGCAAATATAATGCCTAAGATTAATGCTGAAGTGTACTTCATTTTTGTTTACCGTTGCTTGGGTAGAGTGATTTAATTTTATTTTGTCTATTTTCTTCTTTCTTTCTTCTTGCTTCTACTTCTTCGTCCCACCAATTTACTGGCCAACGATTGACTTTTAGAGCAGCAATCCACAATTTCTTTCGAGGAAGACGAAAGTATTTTCTTATTAAGTATTGGAGGGAGTAGAGTTTCATTGTTCTTTCTCAGGTTTTATACCTTTCTCTGCTGCATATAGAGCAAATGACTTTGTAGCAACTAAGGATAATATATGTTTGATGTTGTTACTATCGTTTTCATCGAGTTCTTGAGTAGCGATAGCACCCACAACAATACCTAGTTCCACTATTACAACAAGAAAGATCAGTTTCAATGCCCATTTTCCTGAGTTGAAAAATCTGCTGATTTGTGTTCCGATAAATGCTTTCATTGTTTTAGTGGAGTTCCTTTTACTGGTCCTGATGTCTCAGGCCACGCATTCTTTAATTGCTTAAAGACTTCTTCAGCGACAACTTGCCTTATTTGTTCAATTTGTGCTTCTTGTCGTTTTGTAGGTCCATCATTTATGTTGTCAATTACTTGACCACCACCAACGATTGCACCTGTCCCAACGACTGCTGCTGCTGAACTATAAGTTGCTATCTTTTGAAGATCCATAATATTATTGTATAGAAGTATTTAGACTAGGCTAAATAACTGAAGCAACCTGTATCTACTGATAGTGAGATGCCATTAAATAAGTTAGAAAATTTTATAAAGAATACCGAGGGTCGAATCCTTTATGTAAATCCAAATGATTTGGACTCTACAGACAGTATCACCAACCAAGGTAACTCTTTAACAAAACCTTTCAAGACAATTCAAAGAGCTCTTATAGAGTCAGCAAGATTTTCATATCAACCAGGTATTGATAATGATGACACAGATAAGACAACTATATTGATATATCCAGGCGAACATCAAATTGATAATAGACCAGGATTTGCAATAAAACCAGACCCTACTGATGGGACTAGAGCATTATCAGTATCACCTACAGGTGCAGAACAATTAGCATCATTAACTTTTGGATTAAGTCTTACAAGTGAGTTTGACTTATCAGTTGAGAATAATGTACTATACAAATTTAACTCAGTCTATGGTGGTGTAATTGTACCAAGAGGTACTTCCATAGTTGGTATGGATTTAAGAAAGACAAAGATAAGACCTTTATATGTCCCAAACCCTACAGATGATGCAGTACCCAAATCTGCAATAATGAGAATTACAGGTAGTTGCTACTTCTGGCAGTTTTCATTCTTTGATGGTGATGAAAACGGTTTGGTATATACCGATCATCAACAATTTAATGAAGCAAATCAATCAAAACCAACATTCTCTCATCACAAATTAACTTGTTTTGAGTATGCTGATGGTGTGAATGATGTAGAAGGGTATGTAACCGACCTTAGTATGTACTATTACAAACTAAGTTATGCATACCAAGAACCAACTGGTAGAGAGGTCGATTATGAGTATCCTAATTTCTTAGGTGACTTCGATAAAGTAAGACCAGAATACGAGATAGTTGGTGCGTTAGGTAATGACCCTATTATTATATCATCAATTATAGCAGGTGATGGTACAACAGCTACCACTCAGGTAACTGTCACAACCCAGTCACCTCATGGATTGACTACAGGCACACCAATTAAGATTAGTGGTGTCAATGTTACACCATATAATATATCAACATCTGTTCAGAGTGTACCATCAGCTACGCAGTTTACATACTTAATACCTGATGTCCCTGCTAACTTACCTGCTACACCTACAAATATTAGTGCAGCAAGAGCAACTATTGAAGCAGATACTGTAAAAGGTGCATCACCTTATATCTTTAACTGTTCTCTAAGATCAGTCTATGGTATGAATGGTATGAAAGCAGATGGAGCAAAGGCAGATGGTTTCAGATCCATGGTTGTTGCTCAGTTTACTGGTATATCACTACAGAAAGATGATAGAGCATTTGTAAAATATAATAAAGAGAGTCGTCAATATGAAGGAATAGCATATCAAAAGACTACAGGTGCTACCTTAGCAGCAGAATCTAGTTCTACTGACCCTAACACAGTGTATCATTTAGATAGTGGTGCAATATATCGTAAGGGATGGGAACAAAACCATGTAGAAATGGATAATGATGCAGTCATGCAGATTGTATCAGTATTTGCTATTGGTTATAATGGTCATATTAAGGGGTCAGGTGGTGCTGATGCTTCAATCACTAACTCTAACTCCAACTTTGGACAACATGCCTTAATTGCAGGTGGATTTAGACCAGATGCTTTCCCAAGGGATGATCAAGGATATATCACACACATTGTTTCTCCTGAGTGGGTTCCTACTTATGAGGAAAACAGAGATAAAATATCATATTTCCAGTTAGATGTAGATAAAACACAACAGGCAGGTATATCATCACACTTATATCTCTCTGGATTCAATAGAGAAGATGTACCACCACTTCCATTAACACAGGGTTATAGATTAGGTGCAAACTTAAATGAAGAATTATATGTATCCATAGGTGGTACTGAATTTGGATCTCCAGTTTATATGCCAGAGAATGTAACAACTGGTGTTCAAACTGCAGGTATCGGTATTAATTCCCATCAAGGAACTAAATTTAGTACTGCAGGTGTACCTAATACTAATTTTGAACTGGCAATACAAGATATTGGTATCGTAAATGGTGAGACAATTCGTGTTATTAGTGATGATGGTGACCTACCAGAGGGATTAGAACCAAATAGAGTTTACTATGCAATCAAATCTACACCAACTGGTTTAAAATTAGCAAGCACATTATCAAATGCTATTAATAATATTCCTATATCAGTTTATGGTGGTAGTGATTTAAGAATAGAAAGTAGAGTTAGTGATAAGAAACCTAATGACATAGGACATCCAGTTCAGTTTGATGATACACAGAAAAACTGGTATGTTTTAACTGAGACAAACTCTAATCTTTACGATCAACTTAATAACAATGATTATGTTAAAAATAATCCTGAGACTGATGCATCATACTTCAAGAGATATGAAGATCGTAGAGGTATTGATAACAAATTATATAAAGTTCGTTATGTAATTCCAAAAGAGGCAGAGAACTCAAGAGATCCCGTAGATGGATTTGTATTGCAACCTTCAAGCACAACTGGATTTGCAAAAACATCTGATGCTACTGCAACTTCAATTACTTCTTCGGATAATAATTTCAAGAGAAACTACGGGTTTATTGCAACAACAAGTGAAGTAGGTAATACTGTCACAGTTAGAGCAGAACTACCACATGGTGTAAAGGTAGGACAACTTGTATATACTGAGAATATTCTTGATAGTAACAACCCTACAGGTGTAGATAAAAGAGGATATAATGGATTCTATACTGTAACTGGAGTTCCTAATAACATGGAGTTCCAGTATAGTAATACTGATGTAGATGGAGATACAAAAAATACAGGTAATTTCATAGACAATACTGCGAATAGAGGTTTAGATTTACCTAGATTTACTGTTAAGGATAACAAAGGTAACTTTGATGTGTATAGATCTACAGTATTGAAACCTTATGTTAAAGGTGAAACTGATGGTGTATATCTATTAGAAATTTTAGCATCTGATTACACACCACCTGGCGAATTTACAGATCAAAATTATAGTCAGCAGGTTAGTGATTTCTATCCACAGTTAGATAGAGATAATGTAAGAAAGAACCCACCTGCTATGAAGTCCTTCGCAAGAAGAGCTCCACTTGGTAAGGTTGATTCTAATAACATACTTAACTCATCAACTAGAGAAGCAATAGATAAATTTGCACAAAATTTTGGTGTTGGTCTTGGTGTCTCTAGTGTTACTCCAGTATCAGCAGGTATTGTAACTGTTCAACTTACGGGACAGCATGATTTCAACGGGGTGAAAGAATATGAAAATCTATCACCATTTAGTAGTGGCACAGGATTTGCTGTTACAGACAAATATAATGTAAGATTATTAGATGGATCACAAAATTGGAATGGTGCAACTGCACATATAAAAGTTGGTGTTGGTTCTACTTCGATAACATATTTCAAACTACAGTCACCTGGCTCTGGTTATGTTGGAGGAGAGACATTATTCCCTGAGAACTTTACAGGTGCATCCATAGGAGTTCCAACTGCAGGTATTATTAACAATGTCAATGATACAATACAGGTAACTGGTGTAGGTAAGACATCTGATGGATATTACAGAATTACATCCATTCCTTCTTCAAGTAGTATTGCTATTGCTGCTACCGCAGGAGATCCCACAATAATTCCTAATAATTCTGCATCTGGACAATACATCTTTAAATCAGGTCCTTCTGTTGCTATAGCATCTACTCATTTTGATGTTACTACAGGATTGACAACATTTACTACATCTACTCCTCATAATATTAGGAGAGGAGGACAGTTCACACTTGTAGATAATAACAATAATAAGATAGGAGATTTCTATAGTAATACTATCGCATCACCTAATGAGTTTACTTCAACCACAGTCACAGATCCAGTATTTGTATCAGGATATAGAATACTACCACATGCTTTCTCAGATAACAACCAGACAGTTGATGTTAAAGAAGCAATAGGTGCTAGATATTTCAATCTATATGGTGGAGATAGCGTAGGATTAAAAACTGATATAACAGCAACAGCAACAGTAATTCCAGTACAACATGCTAGTGGTATTGGTACTGCAAATAGATTTGAATTAGGAGATTATCTTGAACTTAATGAGGAGATTGTAAGAGTTGCTGACACAGGACTAACTGGATCAGGAAATGATTCACTCACTGTTCTCAGAGGTCAGTTAGGAACAGTTCCTAAGACTCATGTGATTAATTCTCCAATGCGTAAGATAAGAACTCTGGCAGTGGAGGGTAGAAGACCATCTATCTTAAGAGCATCAGGTCACACATTTGAATATCTTGGTTATGGTCCTGGTAACTACTCAACTGGTTTACCACAGGTACAGAACAGAACTCTAACTGAGACTGAGGAATACTTAGCACAGGCACAGAATAGAGGTGGTGGTTCAAATGTATATACAGGACTAAACAATAGAGGTGACTTCTTTATTGGTAATAAGAAGATTAACTCTGCAACTGGACAGGAAAAATCATTTGATATTCCTATCCCAAGCATAACAGGAGAAGATCCTTCTGCAAACTCTGTTGTATTTGATGAAGTCACAGTTAAACAGAGACTTAATGTTGAAGGTGGTACTGGTCAAAACATACTATCACAACTTGATGGTCCTGTTACTATGACCAATGATGTTTCTATGACTGGTAAGGTAGTATCCAGTGGAACTATCGAACTAGCAGGAGACATTGACTTCTCTGGTTCATTCCCTAATGGTGCTGCTATCAACAATGTACTTGTTGGTGTTGGTACTAATAAGAATGAGATTACAACTAAAACACTTCAAGGTAACTTGGTTCTAAATGCAGCACCTGGTTTCAGAGTTGCAATTGCAACTGATACACAGTATGATGCACCTGTAACTTATAACCAATTAGTTGAGAATACTGGATTCACAACATTTAGTGGTGATGTATATTTCGCAGGTGCAGGTGCTACATTCTGTGGAGGACCTTTACATGTCTGTGATGACATTGTTGCGTTCTATGGTCAATCATCTGATATATCATTGAAAGAGAATATATCTACACTAGATAATCCTCTTGCCAAAGTTATGCAAATTCGTGGTACTGAATACGACTGGAAGGAAGGTAACAAAAACTATTCTGGACATGACATAGGTGTGATCGCACAAGATATTGAGAAGGTTTTACCAGAAGCAGTATCAACCAAACCTGATGGCACAAAAGGTGTCCACTATAATAAACTTATACCTCTACTTATAGAGGCAGTCAAAGATCTTTCCAATAAGGTTGATGACATCAAAGATAAATAACTCAAGGGTTTTACCTACTAAAAGATAATGCCAAGCAATTATAAATCAGTCATAAATTTCAGAGATGGGATTCAAGTAGATACTGATGACCTCATCTCCAATAATGGTCTGGTGGGTATTGGTAGTACAATACCTAGACAACAATTAGATGTTCGTGGTAATGTCATAGTATCTGAAGGTGCAGAATTTAATAATGTAACAGTTACAGGTATTACTTCATTTAAGAATGATGTTGCTGTTAGTAGTGGATCATCAGTAGGTATAGGAACTACAGTTCCAGAGGCAGCATTTCAAGTTGGTATTGGAACTACAGGATTCACAGTAGATGAGCAAGGTAATGTTACTGCTGTAGAATATTTTGGTTCTGGTGCAAATTTAACAAATATTCCCGCATCAGTTTGGACAAATCCTGGTGCAGGTGACACTATCTTTACATTAAAAGATGTAGGAATTGGAACTGAACAACCCAGAGGTGGTTCAGATTTTGCTGTAGGATATGAAATATACATGGATGCCGAGAGTGGTATCGGTACATTTGAAGGATTAGTAACAAAAAATATCACAGTATTAAATCAGACAGGTGCAGGACAGGGTAATATAAACGCTGATGTTGGTACATTCTCAACCATAACAGCATCCAGTGCCATTGTTGGAAGTCTAGCAGGTAATGCAGATACTGCTACAGTTGCAACCAACGCACAAGGATTGACTGATGTACCTGCTATAATTGTTAGCAGCGTTGTATCTGGAGGTGGAACATTCTCCAACCTTACAGAGTTTGAGTCTATACAAGTATCAGGTGGAATTACAGCAAGCAATGGTATTGTTACTGCAACCACATTTAGTGGAACTGCAACTACATCATTAAATGCAGCAATTGCATATGGTATAGGTGGAGATCCAGATATTCAAGTAGATTCTGTTGACATCAATGGTACAGCACCTACATTCCTCAGAGGTGCAGGTGTTAGCACAGTAGGAGAAGATTTAAGAGTTGGAAACTTTATTGGTGTAGGTAATACTATATCTGCAGTTGGTGATGCAGGTGGATTTATTGGTACAGTTAGAGTACATAATGGTGATCTAATATTAGGTGGAAGTATATCAATCGGTGGTAGTTTAGTAGGTACTGTTGAGTTAGGTTCTACACAAAATATTAATGTATTAAATGTTGGTGCAGGTCTATCTGTTGCAGGTATATCAACATTCCAAGGAACTGTCACAGGTGGTGCTGACTTTAATGTTACTGGAACTGTAACCGCAGGAGAATTAGATGCAACTGATAGTTCAAATATTGGTGGAGGACAGACTATTGGTAGTGGTCTAGTTGTTGGTAATACCGTTGCAGGTTCAGATATAAGAGTATTGAATGGTGGTGGACTAATCATAGGATCAGGAATTACTATGAATGGTTCTATCACTGGTGCTGATGCTATCACAGCAACTGGTGCTATTAGTGGTGGAAATATTACAGGTGCAAGTATAGTTGGAACTAACTTAAATGTTGCAGGTATATCCACAATAGGAAATGCAAAGGCAAGTAGTTTAGAAATAGCAGGTGGATTGAATGTTACGGGTATTGGAACTATATCAACGGGTCAAATTCAAATTGATGGTCTTACAGGTGTTGTATCTGCTGTTGGATATAGAGCATCAGGTGTTAGTACATTTAGTGATATATTAGTTACATCTGGACAGAACACTAGAATGTTCAGTCAATATGTTGGAGTCAATACTGGAGTTCGTAGAATTACAGATGGTGTAGAGATATATGCTACACAGTCAGAATTGTTCATGGACGCATACTCTCAGGGTGTTGGTATTGGAACAACATCTGGTGACAGATTGATGAACAGTAAGTTTTATGTTGGTTACGGTAGAAATGGAAATGCTTTATTAGATTCAGTAAGTATATTTGAGAGTGGTAGTATTGGTATTGGTACAACTGCAGTTGCTGCTACAAGTCAAGGAGTAGAGAGTGTAGACATCTATAGAAATATTAGATTGTTTGGAGATCACACTGGTATGGGTGGCACTGTGGGTGTTGCTACAAATGTGGTTCAAGTTGGTTTCAACACTACTCAACCTGGTGGTGCATTAGATATGAGAGCAGCAGGAGCTCCACTATGTTTACCAGTATGCGAAGGAAATACAGATAACAGTGGTATGTCATTCTTCCACAGTGATGGAGATCATACTGGTAACATCTGGTTCAGTAAGCATGATATGAAACTTAGAGTTGCTATGGGTCAGGGAAGTGGTAACTTTATTGGTATGGTGTCAGAGACATATGGTAAGACACTTAATGACTGGATGGCGATTAGAGGATTCAAAGGTCCTATATTTGAGAGTGAGCAAAGTAAAACAAACCAGACACCAACATTCCCAGTAGATGAACCAGTTGGTTGGACAACTTCTAACATGGGTTATTTCTCACCTACACATCAAATACAGGTTTATTGTGCAGATGATCAGTGGAGATCATTAGTAGGTAGTGCAACCACTGGTTATGAAATAATTACAGTAGGAAATACTGCTGTACTAAATCTAGTAGGAGTAGGTTCCATTGTACTAGGTTCATTCAGTTGAGGAAACTATGGCAGCACCTGATTGGTCAAATACTACCCAACAATTATTAAAAACATCTGACATACCAAATAATACTGAGTTTTCATTTGGTCAAATTAGAGCAGCAATAGGTGATACATCAAAATCTATTTCTGCATCAGAATTGTATAGAGTTACAGATATAGACGCACCATATAATTTCCCTGCACATCCTACATCCTCAGATCCACATTTACCATATATTTTAGATGCTGTAGAAAATGTTGGAGTACCTACAAGTGGTGCTATATCACCTCAAGATGTAAAAGATATAATAAAAGAATATGTTATAGAACAAGACCCAAATGCAACTGAGCAGAAATTTGATGCAGGTACTCTTACAGGACCTGACACACCAACTGCTAGTGTAAACTGGGGAAATAATCTCAATAGAAATATTACCAAATACTTAAAAATTAGAGGTAGGATAGTCTCAGATGATACTAGCACACCTGCTGTATCAATTGCCAGTTCTGCATCATCTAATCTTAATCTATTTGTTAATAATTCTCCTGCAGGTATGGGTATCATGGCAGCAGGTGGTGTTAAAGGAACAGGAACAGGAAATCCTGGTGGTCATGCTATAACAATATCAAATCCCTCTGCACCTGCAACTAGAGTTGTATTTGTATCATGTGAAGGATCAACTTCTAAAATATGGGCAGGTGGTGGTGGAGGATATGATGGTGTAGACGGTGTAGATGGGACAGATGGAAGTAATAATGTGTCACCAGGTCAGGCAGGTGTTGATGGTCAACCTGGTGCTGATGGTCAAGATGGTGTTGATGGTTCACCAGGTTCATCTGGTTCTGATGGAATAGATGGTTCACCAGGTTCACCTGGTCAACCAGGTCAACCAGGTCAGCAGACATGGATTTCATATAACTGGCAAAGAGTTACTACCACAGTACAACAAA
>Ga0209348_1001345_pt1 | contig 12000 bp, 1 predicted proteins | sample ETNvirenome_2_30_FD_184065 | JGI IMG/M metagenome (GOLD analysis project Ga0209348, IMG submission 184065) | Marine viral communities from the Pacific Ocean - ETNP_2_30 (SPAdes) (version 2) | ecosystem: Environmental > Aquatic > Marine > Oceanic | place: Pacific Ocean | collected 2013-06-22 | reverse complement strand
ATTAAGAAGGGAGAGAATAAAGTACAATTAGCTAGGACTGCTCAAGATGCACTAAAAGAGGTTGCAGTTCCCCTTGATCTAACTCACGTAGGAATAGGAACATCACACTCATTTACCTCTAAAAATGCAAATACAAAGGTATTAGTTGCTATTGATAATTATCTACAATCACCGATTGCAGGTACATCAGTTACAACAACTCTTGATAGAAGAATTGATAAGTCCCAAGATGTGATATTCTTCTCAGGTATAACATCATTCTTTGGTGCAGATAATATTCGAGTAAGTAGTGGTAATACAAGTGAGGTGATGAAGATTCTATCTGTAGGAATCGGAACTACAAATGGTATCAAAGTAAGAAGACAAAGACTTGGAACAACGATTGCAGGATTTCCAACTGGAGCATTGGTAGAAAAAATACGTGGAAACTATAATATTATTGAAAATGAAATAACATTTGCAGAGGCACCTCCCGGAAAAAATCCGATAGGTTCAACAACAAATCCTCCTAATGAAAGAGATTTTGTTGGAATAACAACTTCATCTAGTTTCCAAGGTAGAGTATTTACTCGTTCTGGTATAACAAATGGTTCCACTGAAACTTATACAGATAATCATCTATATGATGATTTAACATCAGATTTTAATGGTAAAAATAGACAGTATGCACTCACTGTAGACAAAGCACAAAAAACTGGTATTGCAACTAATAATGCATTAATTCTTGTAAATGGTATATTACAAGCACCCGGATCAAATGGCAATTTCACCTTAGACACAGTTGGATCTGGAACAACGATTACATGGACTGGTGCTGCAAGTTCAGTAGCAAGAGATGTAAATACAGCTGGTATACCTGTTGGAGGTGTCATTGTTTCAGTTGCCTCAACAAGTGGATTTGGTTATCAACCATTAGTCTCTGCTGGAGGAACTGTTGGTATTGGTACATCAACTGGTAAGATTTTATTTGTATCAATCGGTAACTCAGGATCTGGTTATAGAGCAGGTATTCAAACTGTTGTTAATGTTGCAATTCAGACTGAAAGATTTAGTGGTGCGGGTGTTGTTTCAATTGGAACTGCAGCGATTTCAGATGGACATGTCACAAATGTTGCAATTACAACCGATCGTGTTTTCTATGTACCAAGGGATATATCAAACGTAGGTTATACTTCGATAACTGGTCTTACAACTGTTACCACATCAACAGCACATGGTTTATCTGTTGGTAATGAAATAGTATTATCTGGAATCGCATTTACATGTGATTATGCTCCAGCTGTCGGAGTTCAAAGTGCAATCTATACTAATACAACAGGTATAATGACAGTAACAACATCTACTGCTCATGGTTTATCAACAACTGGTAAGAGTAGTGATGTTTTACTAACAGGACTTGGATTTACTTGTGCTTTAGATAATGGTGGTGCACTTCATTATTATCCTCGTGCAAACTCTGTTACTAATCCACATGGTGGTGATCCAATTTATTGTGGAACACCTGTCATTGGTGTTGCAAGTGCAACTCAATTTACAATAAATGCTGGAATATCCACTGTTCCAACTTTCTATGTAACTGGTGGTAGTGCTCAACCAGTTCTAATCGCACCAAGAGCTAATAATAATTCCGCAAGTGGACAAGATGTAGGATTTGATGGGTCTACTGTGTTAAGAGTTCTTAGCGCAACGGAATTTGAAGTAAATACCGGCATATCTACAAGACCACATAATTATGCAAGATGTGGTAAAGTTAATCAACTTATGAAAGTTGTCATAGATGATCCATTATCTTATAGTGATATTCAATTAATACACAGCACAACTAGCCCCGGAGCAGCAGGTTCAGAGGCAAGAGCTGATGTTGTTGTGAGTCAAGGGTCTACAATTATGGACTTTAAGATCACCAATACTGGATATGGATATGGTATTAGTGAAATATTAACACTCCCTCTAACAGGTTCAGCTGGCATTCCGACAACACCTAGTTTTGTTGATAATCAAGAATTCAGAATCACTGTTAAAGATATAGCAAGTGATCAATTTAGTGGATGGTCTGTTGGTCAACTTCAAGTTTTAGATGATTTTTCAAATCTATTTGACGGATCAAGAAGAACTTTTCCAATAACAGTTGCTGGAGATAGTCTTGCTATTCAAGCAAAACCCGGATCTTCAGTCACAGTTCAAGATACATTATTTGTATTTGTAAATGATATACTTCAAATACCCGGTAAATCTTACACATTCCTTGGAGGAAGTAATATCACCTTTGATGAAGCACCTAAGTTTGAGGATACACTTAAAATATTATTCTATCGTGGAACTGGTGGTGCTGACGTGGTTGATAGAGAGGTTATTGAAACTGTTAAAGTTGGTGATGACCTTACTCTTGGGTATCATACTAAACTTAATCAGGAAAGATGGTTACAAGAGAAGAAAAGAGGTGTTTTAGAAATCACATCAGTTAATTCAGTTGATACAACAACTTATGATGAAGAGGGATTATTTGAGGATACTAGAGTCTTCCGTCCTATAGTTTGGACAAAACAAACTGAGGATAAATTTATTGAGGGTAAACTCGTATATAAAGATAGAGATTTATACAAAGGTAATCTTTTCCCAACTACTAATCTTATACAAACAGTTGGTGTTGGAACTACAATTGCCTATGTTACAGGTGTAAGACCCTTCTTTAATGCAAAGAATGAAAATAGCGTATCTACTGAATTCCAAAAGAATATTGTAATAGTTAACAATGTTGAGAGATTAGCAGCTGCTGCGACTGCAATCGTGTCTGCTGCTGGAACAATATCATCAGTTGCAATTTCAACTGGAGGTAGAGGATATGATAGTGCCCCAACTGTAACTATTCAAAATCCAGTTGGATTTGGAACAACTGCTCGTGCAGAAGCAACAGCATCCATTACAAATGGTGTGGTTACAGGCATTACCATATCAACTGCTGGAACTGAATATAGCGATGCGACTCCACCTGTCGTTCTTATTGGTGCTGATCCTGTTCTTGAAGAAGAAAATTCAGTTTTATCATATAATGGAGATCACGGTATCATAACAGGAATTGGAACAACATCATTAGCTGGGGTTGCTGTAACAGGTCTAGTATTTGATTTGGTGATTCCAGCTGATTCATTCCTAAGAAAAAGTGAGTTTACACAGGGGGCATCAGGTTCTGGTGCTAATAGTGGCATTGTAACATCTGGATTAAATGTTGGTGATTTCTTTATAGTAAGTAATTCAAATGTAGGTCATGGATTAACATCACTAAATACTGATGGCAGTGCTGTGGGTGTTGGTACAACTTATATTGATAATGTTTATCGTGTTGCTCATCGCACATTAGGTGTTACTACAGATGCGATGGGATTTGGATCCACAGTCGTTACTCAGGTTGTGGTTAGTGTAAACAGTCTTAACGGACTTACTGGATTGGGTAATAGTATGTACTTTGGTGATTATAGTTATGGTAAATTAATGCTCAATGACCGTAACACAGTTCGTTCATATCCAGTAAATACATCTAATGGTGTTACTGGCATATTAACAGGGCCTATCATTAGAAGAAAATCATTCCTTAAAACTCAAAGTTATTCCACATAAATAAATAAAAAATCTCAAATGGCAGCTATAATTACTGATCAGATAAGAATATTAAATGCAAAAAATTTTGTTGCAGGGGTTTCAACGTCCACTAATTCATATTACTCATTCGTAGGTTTAACAGATCCAACCAGTATACAAACTGATTGGGATGATAACCCACCATCTCCAATAGATAATTTAAACAATCAAAATGATATTTGGGATACAATCATCGCTGTTAAAAAAATAAATGACACTGATGTAAAACAAGTTGTAAAAAGAAATTCTTGGATATCTGGTACAACTTATGATTATTATAGACCAGATTATAGTATATTGAATCCACCAAAACATGCACAAGGAACATCATTATATTCATCTAACTATTTTGTATTAAATAGTGATTTTAGAGTCTATATCTGTTTGAAAAATGGAACAAGTCCAGAGCAACCTGATGGAAAACCATCTCTTGATGAACCGACATTTACTGATTTAGAACCAAAAGCAGCTGGAACAAGTGGTGATGGATATATTTGGAAATATCTTTATACGATTAAACCTTCAGAATTAGTAAAATTTGATTCAACTGAATTTATGCCTGTGCCAACTGATTGGGCAACTGGAACTGATAACTCTGCTGTGAGAAATAATGCAGTTGATGGTGGTATTAAAGTTGTCATAATTCAAAATCGTGGTGTTGGTTTAGGCACTGCAAATAGGACATACACAAGAGTTCCAATAAAAGGAGACGGTAGTGGTGCAGAGTGCACAGTTGTTGTAAATGCGGATCAACAAATAGGATCTGTAGACGTGACAAATCAAGGATCTGGATATACATTCGGGACTGTAGATATCGTTGCTGGTGGATTACCTAGACCTGACTCGTATCCTCAACTTGATGTGATTATTCCACCAACTGGTGGTCATGGTTCAGACATTTATAAAGAGTTAGGTGCTACTAATGCACTTGTATACTCTAGAATTGAAAATGATTCTGAGAACCCAGACTTTATCACTGGTAATCAAATTGCAAGAATAGGTATTGTAGAAAATCCACAAGCTTTTGGATCTTCATCTCTACTCTCCCTAGATAAAGCAAGTGCAGCTTATGCACTTCGTTTGACTGGAACAGGGTATAGTAGTGCTACGTTTACAGCAGACACTATTATTACTCAAACAACTGGAACTGGTGTCACTGCTATCGGTAAAGTTATTAGTTATGATCAAATAACTGGTGTGTTAAAATATTGGCAAGATCGCACCATGGCAGGATTTACAACTGTGGGTGCAGCTACCACAACACCAATATACGGATTAAATGCCGATAGGTTTACAGCGGATATAGCAACCGGTGGTAGTTTAAGTATTACCGGTGGTAGCATTTCTTTAGGAATAAACACCACATTTGATGGTCTGTCTACCTCAATAAATAATAAAACATACTATCTTGGTCAAACATTTTCCAGTGGCGTGTCAAATCCAGAAGTTAAAAAATATTCTGGAAATATTCTTTATGTTGATCATCGACCAGCTATCACTCGTTCTTCTAATCAAAAAGAAGATATTAAAGTTATATTGCAGTTCTAATAACTCATGGCTCAAACAACTAACCTAAACGTATCGCCATATTTTGACGATTTTAATGCAGATGACAACTACTATAAGGTGTTGTTCAAGCCTGGACTTCCTGTTCAAGCAAGAGAGTTAACTGGATTACAGTCAATATTACAAAACCAAATTACAAAATTTGGTCAACATATTTTTAAAGAGGGTGCAAAAGTAATTCCGGGAAATACATCCTATTATAATGATTATTATTGTGTTGAAATTAATAATGAATATCTTGGTATAACAGTAGAATCTTATATTGATCAATTACTGGATCGTAAAATTGTTGGATTGTCATCAGGTGTTACTGCTGTTATAACAAAAGTATTAAAATCAGGTAATTCAGAAAGAGGTAATTTAACACTCTATATCAAATACCACTCATCAAACGCTTCAAATAATGAGGGAGGAGTATTTGCTGATGGAGAATTATTAGCAGCAGATGTTGATATCATATCAGGCCCAGAAAACAGTACATTTATACCAAGTGGTGAGGCATTCGCTTCCACCATTGCATCAAATGCAACCTCTACTGGTGCATCTTATTCAATTTCAGAGGGTGTTTATTTTATAAGAGGCACATTTGTTACTGTAAATACCGAAACAATCATACTTAGTCAGTACACAAACTCACCCACTGGAAGAATTGGTTTAAGAATTTTAGAGGAAACTATAAATGCTGATGAAGATCCTAAGTTAACAGACAACTCAAAGGGTTTTAACAATTTTGCTGCACCGGGCGCAGATCGTTTAAAAATATCATGCTCACTATTCTTTAAAGGTATTGATGATATCAATGATGACGACTTTGTTGAGTTAGCGTCTATTCGTGATGGTGAATTAAGATCAAGACCCACCACAAGTGATTATAATATTTTAGGTGATGAACTCGCAAGAAGAACATTTTCAGAATCTGGTAATTATACTGTAAAACCTTTTTCAATAAGTGTAAAAGAGTCTTTAAATAATCAAATAGGAAATAATGGTGTATTTGGTGATGGACAATCTACCGACCAAGGATCAGTAGCAGATGAGAGTTTAGGTTTATATCAAGTATCTTCTGGTAAAGCGTTTGTTAAAGGTTATGAAATTGAAAAGATTGGATCATCATATCTTGATTTTGAAAAGCCAAGAACTACAAAATTACTTGAAAACCAGAGAGTAAATTATAATACTGGATCAACAATTAAATTAAATCGTGTGCTTGGATCTCCTCAAGTGGGTTTTGGAAATACACAAATTGTAAGTTTAAGAAATCAAAGACAAGGTAGTCAAAGTGCTGCAAATATCATGTCAGCTCCCGGTGAAGAGATAGGTCTTGCTAGAGTTTATGATTTTGCACTTGAATCTGGATCATATAATACATCAAATTCAAATATAAATCAATGGGATATCTCTTTATTTGACATTGAAACATTTACAAAAATAACTTTAAACGCAAATCACACACTTTCAACACCAACCTTTATTGAAGGTAAATTCAGTGGTGCAACAGGATTTTTGAGATCTTCAATCACAAATACGACATCTTTAGAAATTTATGAAAAATCAGGTGATTTTGTTATAAATGAACCACTTATATTTGATGGTGTAGAAGATTCAAGGATATCGATCGCTGTTACAAGTTTTGGTGTGTCAGATGTAAAATCAATATTTGGTGGGCCTGGACTCACAGATCAAAACACTGGGGATGTTGGATTTGCGAGAACTTTTACTGGTGATATAGTGCAAAAAAATGAGTTTATATTTGGAAACGGAGTTTTAAAAAGATCTGATTTAACCACAGGATTAAGCACAGTAACAAGTTCAAATCCTCAGTTTCCCGGAAAAATAAAAGTTGGTAATATACTAAAATTTGGAGCAGGTAATAATGACCCAAATTTTGCTAGAGTCACTGCTGTTGGAACAGATGATATAACTGTCACGGGTGTTACAACAGTATCGGGAGTGTGTGATGGTGGTTTATTTTTTGATGCTTTAAATACAACTCTTTCAGATCTCACATTATTAAGATCACCATTTGAAAAATCGGAAGATAATACTTTATTCACTTCTTTACCAAAACGATTTGTATCTGATGTTGATCTGTCAAACACAACTTTAACAATTAAAAAATTATTTGATGTAAAAATAAATGCCTCAACAGATTCATTGACAGAATCAGTTAGTTCTGGTAATAACGAAACATTTTTACCGTTTGATGATGACAGATACTCTTTAATAAGACAAGATGGCACAATAGAACTACTTACTGATGATAAATTTACTTTTAGTGGGGGTAATTCTTCTCTACAAATTAGTAACGTTGGTTCAGATTTATCAAATAATGAGGATGCAACACTAATTGCAACATTGGCAAAAATTAAACCATCAGCTAAAATAAAGAAAAAAAATAGAGTTAATAGTTTAGTTGTTGATAAATCAAAATTATCTGGATCTGGGATCGGAGCTACTACACTGAATGATGGATTAAGTTTTGGTAGTTTCCCATTCGGAACTCGTGTTCAAGATAAAAAAATATCCATAAACACACCAGATGTAATTAATGTTCTTGGTATCTTTGAATCATTAGATACAAATGATCCCTCATGTCCCAAATTGACAATATCATCTTTAGATAATCAATCTGGTAAAGCCAGTGATTTGATTATTGGTGAAAAAATAGTTGGATCACAATCAAACACCGTTGCTATTGTATCAGAAATATTATCTGAAACACAAATAAGTTTTATTGCTTTAAATGAAGGTGAGTTTAAAGACAATGAAAGCATAAGTTTTGAGGAATCTAATACAACTGCACTTGTTAGTTCTCTTGACACACCAAGTAAAAACATATCATCTAATTTTAACTTTAACACTGGACAAGAGAGCACTTTTTACAATCATGGATTTATTACAAGAAAGGTAAATGCAAGTGAACCTAGAAAAAAAATAAAAATTTATTTTGAAAATTTATTTTTTGATAGCAGTGATGATGGAGACATTACCACAACAAACTCATATAATTCTTTGGATTATAAAAAAGATGTACAATCTTTCGGTGGTTTAAGAAACACTGATATTATTGATATCAGGCCAAGAGTCTCTAATTATACTGTGAGTGAGAGTAATAGATCTCCTTTAGAATTTTTAGGCAGAGGATTGAATGGATCTGGTAATTCAGCATCTAATATTTTAGCTTCAAACGAATCATTAGTAACTAATTTTTCACATTATCTTGGACGTATTGATAAAATATATGTGACTAAGAATGGAAAGTTGGTTGTTCAAAATGGATCTCCAGCAGAAAAACCTGATGCACCAACAGCTGTTGATGACTCATTAGAATTATGCACAGTTACTTTACCTCCATACCTTTTCAATGTTTCAGATGCTTCCTTATCTTTCTTAAAACATAAAAGATATCGAATGAAAGATATAAGAAAACTTGAAGAAAGAATAAAAAATTTAGAATATTATACAGCACTTACTTTACTTGAAACAGCAACTGCTAATTTATTCATATCTGATGAAGATGGATTAAATAAATTTAAGTCAGGATTTTTTGTTGATAATTTTACAACATTTTTACCACAAGAGAATGGTATTAAAAGAAAAAATAGTATTGATACTCGAAATAAAGAAGTGAGACCATCTCACTATACCAATTTAATTGATTTACAAATTGGCCCGGTAGAGGGCGAAAATACAATTTATAATGGAGCAGAACCTGAAGGGAACAATATCAAAAAAACTGGATCTTTATTAACACTAGATTATACAGAAACACCTTATTTAAATCAACCATTTGGAACAAGAACTGAAAGTGTTACTCCTTTCATGTTAAATTTTTGGAGGGGTTCTGTTGAATTGATACCGGCGATTGATACTTGGGTGGACACCGTGAGATTGGAAGCTAAAATAATAAATGTTGAAGGAAACTTTGCTTCAACAATAAGGGAAGCTGAAAAAACTGGGTTTGATCCACAGACAGGTTTAACTGATACAATTTGGACTGGATGGGAAACTGTTTATTATGGCACTGAGACTGAAACAAGAACAGAGGAGAGGCAAGAGTCATCATCAACAGGACAATATGCTGTATCGATGTCATCTGATCAAACGAATATCTATCAATCCACAACTACAACCACATTTCAAGATACTTTCACAGATAATTTTCAAGTTGGTACAGCAACTCGTGAGGGATCTAGACAACTAATAACAGAGGTATTTGATCAGGAATCAGTTGGTGATAGGACTGTTAGCACAGAGGCGATTCCAATAATTAGATCTCGCAACGTTGCATTTGAGGGTAAAGGATTTAGACCACAAACTAGATTATATGTGTTCTTTGATGGGAAAAACGTTACACAACATATTGTTCCGAAACTTCTTCAAATTTCAATGACTAAAGGAGTATTCAGAGTTGGTGAAACAGTAACTGGAACAATGGGTAGTCAAGTGAGTGGAATAAATTTACCACGTATAACATTTAGAGTTGCTGTATCAAATCATAAAGAGGGGCCTTATAACGCTCCAACAAGGATATATGCAAAAAATCCATATACAGCGCAAGCTACTCCTAATGAACTTGAAACATACGCTGGAAGTCCCGGACAAATTCAACTCGCATCTAGTGGTAGCACTTTTAACATACCATCAACTTACTCATCAACTTCAACAACCTTGAATGTTGACACGATATCTTTAGCAGATCAACCTCAAGGATCATATTTTGGTAAAGTTGCAAGTGGTATGATTCTTGTAGGTAGTGAATCTGGTGCACAAGCAACAATAACTGACGTAAAACTTATCTCTGATTTTGCTGCTTCTATTCAAGGTAGTTTCTTTATTCCAGATCCAAATCTTAACAATAATGATAAATTTGAAACAGGTCAGAGAGTTTTTACATTAACAGATAGTCCTACTAATAATATAACTACAGCAACCACTGTTGGTGAGGATACTTATGATGCAAGCGGAACACTAGAGACAGTTCAAGAAAATATAATATCCGTAAGAAATGCAAAAGTAGAAAACTTACAGTTTAATGAATCAAGAAATGTAAGAACATTCACTGGAACGAGTGTTGATACACAACAGACAGGACAAACAACTTCAACTCAACTAATTGACACTATTTGGGAAGATGATGATCCTTTAGCTCAAACATTTTTTGTTAGTGATGACACTGGTATTTACGCAACAAGTGTTGATGTATTTTTTGAAAGAGTTGATGATACAAATACCCCAGTACAATTAGATATAAGAACAGTTGAATTGGGCATTCCAAGTAAAAAAGTATTACCATTTTCTAGAGTATTTCTTGATCCAGATCAAATAGAAGATAATCTATCTTCAAATGGATCTGTAGCAACAAAGTTTACTTTTAAATCTCCCGTCTATCTATCTCCAGCGACTGAATATGCGATTTGCATGTTGTCTGCATCGACAAAATATCGTGTATTTATATCAAGAGTTGGAGAAAATGATTTGATAACTGATGAATTTGTATCAAATCAACCTGCTTTGGGAACATTATTTAAATCACAAAATGCATCTACATGGACACCTAGCCAGTGGGAAGATTTGAAGTTTACTTTAAATCGAGCAGTGTTTGAACCATCTGGTAGCGTAGAGATTTATAGTCCCATATTATCAGAGGGAAATGCTCAAATACCAAGATTACGACCAGATTCTCTTAACTTTGAATCTAAGAAAATAAGAGTTGGTTTATCATCAGCTTTTGCTGCAGGTATTCATCCAACTCTTGGTAATACAATTACTCAACAAGGATCTAATGCATCGGGTAATTTTGTGGGAAGTGCTGGTGCTGCATCAGGATCATTAAGTGTTACAAGAGCTGGTTTAGGATATACATCTGCAAACGCTTCAGTTTCCTCTCGTGGTGGTTCTGGACATACCATAGCAGGAGTTGCTTTAACAACAATAACAGGTAATGGTAGAGATGCTAAAGCATCAGTTGTTTACAATAATGGGTCAGTGGTTTCTGCTACAATTAGTGATGGTGGTGCAGGATATCAAGTTGGTGACGTATTAGGTATTACAACAAGTTTAGGTATAAATGGAAGATTAACTGTCGCATCAATTGGTAGCACAAGTGAAATAATTATTGATAATGTTCAGGGTGAATTTGCTGTAGGAACTGGAAAAACTTTAATGTATTCCAGTGTTACCGGTGTTTCAAGTGCAATCACAGGAAACGGTGGTGAGATTGGTGCTAATATTCCATCTGGTAAAATTACAGTTATGTCAGATGGTCTCCATGTTACTGTTAATCATAAAAATCATGGAATGTATCATCAGAACAACCAAGTAATTATTTCTGGTGCAGAGAGTGATGTAATACCGACTAAGTTAACATCTGCATATGAAAATGATTCTACCGCTTCAATATCAATTGGTAGCACATCTAACTTTACTACTTTTGAAAATGTAAGTGTAGCGTCAACTAATCCAGGCTATATAAAAATAAGAAATGAAATCATAAAATATACTGGGTTCTCTGGAAATACTTTGACTGGTATAACTAGACAACAAGATTCAACTATCGCACAGAATTATGTGAGTGGTGATTTGGTTACAAAATATGAATTAAATGGTGTTTCATTACGTAGAATTAATACAACACATAATCTTGGCATTGTAACTGCAACAAACCCAATCACATTCGACTCTTATAAAGTTAAATTAGATATGGGTGCTAATGGTATTGGAAGAAGCACAACAACCGTTACAGACTATCCACCTAGATTATTCCCAATTGATACAAAATCAACAGGTGGATTAAAT
>Ga0209348_1001344_pt1 | contig 12004 bp, 12 predicted proteins | sample ETNvirenome_2_30_FD_184065 | JGI IMG/M metagenome (GOLD analysis project Ga0209348, IMG submission 184065) | Marine viral communities from the Pacific Ocean - ETNP_2_30 (SPAdes) (version 2) | ecosystem: Environmental > Aquatic > Marine > Oceanic | place: Pacific Ocean | collected 2013-06-22 | reverse complement strand
CAAGAAATAGGTGATGAGTTTGGTTTTTCTCGCGTAAGAGCGAAACAGATTTTCGATAGAACAGCCTACAAGATTCATATCAACGAACTTGAAGGCCACAAGTGAAAGGCGAACTGACAATAATCTTTGACGAAGAAGAAGCGGAGCGAGTCGTAACGCTGGTTCTTGGTCTTGATGAACGGCTGTCCGTTATGGAACAGCAAATAGAAACGCTGTTGGAGAAAGTGAGTGAACTACAGCATGGACAAAAACCCCGAAAGCGCAGAAGAAGCCCTCTATCAGGGGCTGGTGATGCGTCTGCTGCCGAACCAGACAAAGAGTGAGCGCGAAGAACTGGACGACATCATCAGCAATCTGACTGCGATGTTGCCGGTCAATACCGTGAACTTTTTGAAGTTCAAAGCAACCTTAAAATTTTTAGGCATTGGAGATAGTGATGACAGTTAATAACCTCAAGCTGCACGAGATGCAGACACAAATGAACGCCCTTGCGGTCGACGCAGCGGAGAAGTCCGGCAGTAAGATTACTGGGGGCATCAAAACGGTTTCTAAAGCAGTAGGCGTGGACTACGCCACCATGAAAGGTTTCGTGTTTGGCACGATCAAAAGGCCCTCAGAGCGCACCGTGGACCGTGTGCGGACGTTCTTGCGCGACAATGGGGACTGCCAGAGCGTGGTCGAAGATCCGCGAGACGCAAAGATCTCCGAGTTGGAATCGAAGATCCGGCAGATGCACGAAGAGATCAAGCGCAAAGACAATGACCGTGAGGATTTACGGTTAAGTTACGTGAAAGTGCGCGAACAGCTTGAAAGCGTGCAAGCCCAAGACCCTGATTTTCACGAACAATATCAAGTGGTGCATCCCGAAAACAGCTACTGGATGTCTCACGGTGACGCGTTTATAGAAATCTATACCACCGGCAGGGACTGGGAAGACTCCGCCGAACGTAACCGTGTATGCACGATCCCGATTCCAGACACAACCATGCTCTGCCAACAGGGCCAAGTACCGCACATACGCGTTGAAAAGGAGGACGGTAGTTTCCCGAATTGGATTCCAGACCCCGACTACGTGAAGATCAGTGAAAGTGATGAGGGTGAGGTCTGGGAGGCACCGGAGACGGTCTCATCGCAAGGCTACACGATACCTGCACGATCTGTTGTGGTTGAATCAAGGGAGCAGTTTAATATTCGCCGCGAACAAGTCAGAGCGGAAAATTTTGCGTCGATTGCTGATGCTGCAAAAGCCCTCGAAAAAATGTACCGTAAATGCGGAGGCATACCGGACACAGAGGTCTACGTTGGTTTAAGAGTGGACGTGACCAGCAACGTTTTTTAGGTATGATCTTGGGCAAACCAGTTTGGGATGCGGCTATCACTCCGCTCCAAGCGCGCGCCGTCCGCGTGCCCACAAGACGGCACTGTTTTGGCAAGGGTGCTCCAGCCCTGAAACGCACGTACCCGTCCGTGTGCCAGAAGGCGGGCTTTATTGGGCAGGGAGGCTTAACACACTCTCTCCTTGCAGGTTCCCGTCCCTGTGCCCGAAGGCGGGATTGGCAGGGGCATCCATGTCCTGAAATGCACGTGACCCCGTCCGTGTGCCAAGGTAGACGGGGCTTTTTAAGGAGGCCATTTTTGAAATTCGTTCTGAGTTTGTTAGCCGTGCTACTGTTACAAGGATGCACGTGGTACGGAGAGTTCGAGCACATTTCCAGCATACCCGACGGCACTCCCTTCAACAGCCGCGAGGAAACCTCAACGGACATCATATGGACGGGAATCAGGGTCGAGAAAGATTCGTGGTATGTGGATGGCGCTGTTGGCCACGAAACATCGTCAGAATTTGAAGGGCGCAACCCATACGGCAGAATTAAAATAGGTAAGGACATAAAGACATGGGACTAAAAATGACAGAAACCGAAGAAGCAACCCTTTCCCTTAATCTGTCTGCCGATGAAGGGCTGTTTTTGCTAAGACTTTTAAAAAGTTCTAAGGACGATCCAAGAATTCATGGCTTGATCGGTACGTGCTTCTGGTTTCATAGCCACAGTAAGACCGAAGAGCAGTGCATTAAAGACACATGGACATCCGTCGAACAAAAACTGGAGGCACTACAACTTGGCAGCGGGTGAAGCAGGCAAAACGTTCACAACGAAAATAATTGAACAACTGGCGAAGGAAAAAAAGATTAGCGACATCCAGCAAAGGCTACTGGACACATCGTCGCTTTTGGTTGCATACCCTGATGCATCAGAAGAAAAATCAAAAGAATGGATGACAACAATCAACTGCTGCCGGTTGGAACTGCGCAGGCGGTTTTTATCTAAACGGAGTCGAGTTCACGCGCCTCTCTAGCTCGGTCTTCTTTCCATTCGTTGAAAATTTTACGCAGTTGTCCGCTGATCGTGCGGTCTTCTAACTGCGCAATCTCTTTGATCTGGCGATAAACCGGCATTGGCACCAGTATCGACTTCCATTTTGTAGTATCCATGCAAGAGATTATCGCGTGAATCGCATATAAATGCAACTAGATTTCTTTGGTTTCGCCCCACGACGGGCCTAGATCAATATCGCATTTGCTTGGCACCTGAAGCTTGATCGCAGCTTCCATGACCTCGCGTATCTTCTTGGCGTGCTCTATGTCTGTGACGCTGCACCCTAGCTCATCGTGTACCTGCAACAAGGGCCGTTCTCCAGCCTCGTAAAGATCGACCATGGCCTGCTTTGTCATGTCCGCCGCAGATGCCTGTATCAGCCTGTTTAGAGCCTTGTACGTGTACGCACGCTTGAGTGGTGCAGTCTCACCGTAGGTAGCCTTTGCTTCTTTCAGAGGCATCGCTTTTTGCACGTCGTAGCCCATAGGTTCAAACATATCGAACCGACACTTGCGGCCTTTTAAAGATCGCAGTGAGCCATCGTCTTTTTGATCCACGGACCGTGACACGCCATTCATTAGCTCTTTCACAAACGGTACTCGCTTGTGGTACTGCTGCGTCAGTTCTTTGGCGTCCTCAAACTCCAGATCCAGTTGGTCTGCCAGCTTGCGCACGCCCATGCCGTACATCATGCCTAAATTGATCGTCTTGGCTTGTTTGCGGCTGATGTTCGCCATATCGGCAACCATGGTATGAAAGTCCATGTCTGGATCGTTGGTATACCCGTCGACAAATTCTTTAGCTCCGCCGAGCGGCAAACCTTTCCACTTGCCAAAAACGCTGGCGTAGTGAGTCAAGATCCGTGGTTCTTGCTGCGAGTAGTCGATAGCTGCCCACAATTCGCCCTCTTCCGGCAAAAACAAACTACGGATCATAGGACCAAGCTCTGGATCACGAGCCGGTATTTGTTGTAGGTTTGGGTTTGACATGGACAAGCGACCAGATACGGTGCCCCCCTCATCACTACGCAACTGGTTGATGTGTCCGTGGATACGAGAGTCAGCGCCTACAAACTTCATTATGTTGTTAATGAAGGTGCCTTGAATCTTGTTGAGGTTACGGGCCTCGACGATCATTTTGGCAAACGGGTGCGGGTTTTCGCTTAGGAATGCTTTGGTAAACGACGGTGCGCCCTTGGCCGTGCGTGGATAGGCAACTTTTAGCTTGTCGAATGCTTTGGCCAGAGAAGTTGCCGCCCAAATCTCAACGTCAAAGCCTGCCTCTTTGTTGATTTCGCGGTAGGTTTCCTTCTCTCTTTTTAGAAGTTGTTGCTTTGACCGCTCGCATCGCTCCAGATCGACTCGTATGCCGCGAAACGTCATGTCTATCAGGCAAGGCGTCAGCCGTGTTTCGAGATCGTAGATGGTCTCAAGGTCTTGTTTGTTGATTTCGACGCGGAACAGCTTGTACAGATCGTATGCCAGCCGCGCGTCTTGCTCTGCATACGGCCCCACAAACTGCGCAGGGAGCTTCCAAAGCTCACCCTTGGGGTCTACCCCGAACTCTACCGCAGCCTGCGTCAGGAGCTTCTCTGACTTCGCTAGGCCCAGATAGTCGTATGACAGGGCGTTCAGAGAGTAACTGAACCGGTTTTCGTCAAGCAGCGCCGCCATCACCATGGTATCGATGATCGGGCCGTTTACCGGCACGTCGAGTGCCTTGAGCCAGCCCAGATCGTAGGGAGCGTTGTGCATGATTTTTGGGCAGTCTGTGGATAACTGCTTGGCTAGCCAACGCAGCACCTGCCGCTTGTCGAGGTTACCACCACCGAGATGATCGATAGGGTAGTAGGCTTCAAAGCCCTCCGTAGCGACTGCTATGCCAACAACGTCACCGTCCTTGCGGGGCCAGCCCGGACCCATCTGCTTGAGGTTGGGGTCACGGGTCTCTAAGTCGATGGCAATCTCTTTGGCACCGGTCAGGTCAACAAATTCGTAAGGTGCCGTCCACTCAGTTTCGGTAGCAAACAATGGGAACTGTAACCTAGTTTCCTTCTGCATCGTCTTTCCTTGGGTCATCGCCCAGCGCAAAGCGCGTATACCAAATGGATTTTTTTAAATCTTCAACCGCATCAAACTTCTTTCCGGCCCGCCATTGGTACTTGAAGCTAGCCAAACGGCAATACATCTGCACGGCCTCTGTACCGAAAGCCGCGACCATGGCATCGATACATTCGATCTCCGAGTCGGCGTAGTGGGCCGGTGAGTTGACCATATCGCTCATAGCGCGTAGCTCCTGTAAAAGTCGGCGGGTTCTAGTGTGTAAAGGTTCTGGCGGGTGCGGGTGACAGCCACATAGAACACGCGGTGCATGGAGTCTGGATCGCTAGCCATGCTGGCCTCTGCTGCTGCGGTGATGTCAGTAAACAGCACAACGTTGTCTGCCTCGCCGCCTTTGGCTCCGTGGATCGTGGACAGCCGTATGCGCGGCTCTGCCGTCAGATCCTCACCTCGCCGGACTAAGGCGTTGATGTACGCCACATCGACGTCTGGCAGCTTGTCTAGGGCCTCGTTCCACGCCATCTCAGGCGTAGCCAGCAAGCCGTTGAAGTCCCGCAGGTCTTCATAGGTAAATAACGCCTCGGGATCGCCTACGATCTTCTTGTGACCGCGTGCGACACGCCCGCCGTTTCCTGACATGAACGAATACATGGCTTTAGCGGAGTCGAACGAGATCGGATCACCGTTTTGCATTGCCGCCCACGCAGATAACGCCACACGTATTTTGTCTCTGACGCTACGCACACCACCACCGTACTCAAAGTAATAGCCCTGACTTTTTAAAAATTGCTGTACCGGTGCTAAAAAGTAGTTGGCTTGTGCCAGAAACAGCCATGTGTCCTCTCGCATATCCAGTTCAAAGAAGTCTGTCAGTCGCTCCAGCTTACCGTCCGCTTTCTTGGGCAGGTACTTCTTGGGGAAGCGCCGCTTGATGCGTCCGCAGATCCGCTCTGCAATCGCGTGAATGTTGGATGGGACACGGTAGCTTTGCTCTAGAACCTCGCTGCCGCCGTCGAGATTGATGAAATGCTCCACGTCCGCGCCAGACCACTTGTAAATAGCCTGATCGTCGTCGCCAGCGCAATACATTCGCTCTGACCGCCCGTCGATAGCGTGCGCTATCTTCCATTGTAGAGGGGACAGGTCCTGTGCTTCGTCAAGCATCGCAAGCTTGAAAGGTGGGCAAACAGTAGCCGCAGTATCCGCAAAAAGCTCCAGCATGTCGGTGTAATCAAACAAGCCGTGCTTTTTCTTATAACTTTTTAAAGAGTTGGCGGCGTAATCAACTTCGATCCATGGCTGGTCAAGGTCACTGTCGTTGTATTCGTCTTTGAGCGAACGCATCTTCAGGCGTGCCAAAGTAATCAAGCGCAGCAAAGGCGTTTCTTTTTTCAGACTGTTGCTCAGTTCTTCTTCGACCTCATGCCGTGACGACACGCTGCCTTCCATGAAATTGACCCCTGTGACGTGCTCAACTTCACGATAATGCGAAGCTGTCATCAACTGATCGTTGCGTAACCCTGTCAAGTGAAATGCCAGACTGTGCAGTGTCCGGAAGTACGGCAGATCGTTTTTTGGATCAAGCCCGAAACGTTTCGCTGCTCGTTCCTTAGCCTCATTTGCCGCTTTGCGCGTGAATGCAAAGAAAGCGATGTGCCCCGGATACGTGCCTTTGCCCAGTTCTGCTTCCACAAGATTCAGAAGCGTTGTGGTCTTGCCCGTCCCCGGTGGCCCAAAAATACGCTGCATTAGTGCAACATCTCCTCTTTGATTTCAAAGGCAAGTTCTGCCAAATCGACGCTCGGAAAGACAAAAACAGGGTTGCCCTTGCCCATGTATACGTTGATGACGTTGGAGTCCATCCACGCTATCGCGTCTTCTTTTTCCCAGTCGTTATCCTTCATCAAAACGTCTAAGCATTTTTGATAGTCATAAACGACAAGCGGAGCGTCCCAACCGGCGGACTCGCCTACGCCCAGAATAGCTGCGTCAAACCCTTCTAAAATAATCAAAACGGTATCTCCTCTTCAGTGCCCCCAAAGCTTGGCGGCTCTATACGACTTACGGCCTGCTCGTGCGCAGGTATCTTCCATAACCGTATCACCTTACCCTGTATGCGTAACTGAGTGGCCTCACCGTTCACATCTCGCAAACGCTGCGCGATTTGGTGTGTTTTGTAGACCTTAAAGTTAGCTTTGATCAGGTGGGCCTCAAGATCTTTGAGCCTGAAGTAAGTTTCTTTCCGGTCTTCATCTGTCCATGGCCGCTTGAGCAAGATCTGCTCTTTCTCATCCGCAGCCTGATGACCGGTACAAAACTCTTCCAGATGATCGGCGAACTGCCCGTTTACGCTGACGTCTTGGCTTACTTCAATCACGTGCCCTTCGGTGTCACTCATCTCGTTAAGCAGAGCGTTGATACGCTGCTCCCACTGGGCCTTTTGCACAGTCCTCGGGAAAAAGTTCAACTGATCGACACACGCCTTCTGAAAGGCCGACTGCACCATCAGATCGTCGGTCGCAAGCTCTAGAGGTTTGCCTTGCACGTCCAAGAACCACACAGGCGGCACACTGTTGTACTTACGCAGGTTGGCTATCTGTACACCAGAGGTGGCTGCATCGATACCAAACTTACGCGTCTTGCAAAGCTCTGGGTTGCAGTACGCATTGATCGGGGCATCACGGCACTTGTAGGCGTAGTCCTTACGCTCTAGCTGCTTGGCAACCGTGTTGACCTCCCCCAGCGGCAACGGGGGATGAATGAAATTCATGTTGTGAGTCAGGATCTCTGACTCCCACGTTTCTGGGTGTGCCTTGCGCAGGTATACCCCTAGATTGAAAAGTCCGTTGTTCCTTGCGCCTTCACCTATGCCTTCTTTGCATAAGATCTGTAGGCACGGTGGGCCGTCCGGTATTGGCAGTGCGGCATCTTGCTCCACCACCAAAGCCAGCGCCTGTTCGTGCGTCTGTACGTTCTGGTCGACAAGCTCAAGGAATTCTTCAAACGTGGCTGCTGTACCGTCAGGATTGAACCCGTACCGCAGACCGTTTTCGTGATCGAAGTACGGCATGTTAAGAAAGTTACCGACGTCACCACGCTCTAGGTTCAAGCTGATCTGTTTGGGGAAGATCTCACTGCCGCCATAGCCAAGACCCGCGCTCAACTGTGTCAGCACGTCCTGCATGTCCTTGGCAGGGATAAATTCATCTGTGAATAAAAATACGTGAGCACCGCCCGACTTAGATCGGCACACCACCAACGGCAGCTTGGCCGCTTGGATCTTGTCGATCAGCGCCTTGTGATCAAAGTTATATTGATCGATATCAATGCAGCCCCAGCGGCAGGCATTGTCTTCGTTGATTGGAATAATCCCAATGGATTGCTGACCCGCTAGGTGTCTTTCCCAATGCTCCTTGGTCCGTGGTTCGCGTACTACGTTTGCCTTACCTTGTGTCTTGCCACTGCTGGACTTCGACTCAATCGTGAACGTGCCGTGCGCCTGCTTCAGACCATCAAAAATCTGTGCGAATTTGCGAATATTCATTATAGTCCTTGGTCCGTGCGTGGCGCTTTTCTACGGGGAGGGTAGGAAGGAGCGCCTAACGATGGCACGGTCACCGGATTTTATTTACCAAGGAATATCGTCGCCGCTATCCTCTTGCGTGGCTTTTGGTTTGGCGGGAGCCGCTGCACCCTCTTCGTGCTTGACCTGCACGTCTCCTGCACTTATCGCAGTGTGGAACGCTTTAGCCGCCTGATACTGATTCGCATCCTCTATCGGGCCATCCAGATCGATCTTCCAACCGTGCCAAACGCCTTTGGAGTTCTCCTCCTTCGCCGTGGTCAGGTTGTAGACGTGCGAGAAACGCGGTGGCTGAAACGGCACCCCGTTAGCACCGACCATGCTACGAGTGGCAATCATCGTGTTCCATTGACGCGACTTTTTCAGTTGCGTCGACTTCATCGAAATCAACGCGTTGGACATCGTGCCGTCCTCTTCCATGATCAGCACGTAGTGCTGGTGCGTCTCGTCGATGTATTCACCTTTACCACCCTCGACGTATTCGCGGTTGTCGTCCGGATCACGCTTTGTCTGAGGCCGTGCTTCATCTGGCGCGAAGATCTTGATCGGTGCGCCTGTGCCAGAGCCTCTGGGTGCCCACATGAGGAACCGTCGCTCGTAGTGGCACGGGATCACCTTGAGAGGCGACTTCGCGCTATACACCTGCCGTGACACGGAGTTGACCATGTCGCCTAGCTTGGCAGTCTCTGCCAGCTTTTCGTCCTGCTGAAGCAGTTCTGAAGATACAATCTTCAAAAACGGCAGTGCCAAGTCGTCTTGGCTCAACTCCATACCAACCCCTGCGTCTGCCTCAAACATCGCAGGACCCGCGACCGTCACGTCGCTCTTTTTCTTTTCCGCTACTTTCTTTTCGTCTTTATCCGTCATTTATTTTGCCTTCGTTATCGTTGCTCGTTGTCCAACCCATACGCCAAACAAATCCATGTCTAGCTCCTTACCTTCCTCAATCCGACCTTTAACCCAAGCTTTCAAAGTGCCGGGATGTATGTCCTCCTTACGCTCCGGCTCCCATTGCTTTTGAGTCAATTCGTCGACCAAGGCTTTTGCTTCGTTGTCTTTTTCCTTGCCGAAGCGCACCGTCACGGTGTTTTTGATGATGTCTCCCTCGCCATGCGCGCGCAGCCAATCGAAGGCTTTTTCTTCGTTATCCTTTTTGATTCTTGCGCCGTATGTTTCTTTGATGTCGACCTTGCTGCCGTCAGCTAAGGTGAAGTTGGTCAGGCCGATTTCGGCCATCTGGCTTGGCAGATCTTCGTCAGTCAGCTTCAGCAATGTCTGCTTCGCTGCTTTGAGATCAGCTTCAAGATTTTCTACCCTTGTCTGGGCAGCTACGATATCATTGGCCAGCTTTTGCACACCCGACAAACCTTCGTTTGAGGGTAAGTCCAAGGGGGTTTGGCTGTCTTCAGCCATAAGATCAGAGAGAGATTTACTCATCGTCGTCCTCGTTTTTCATGTTTCAAGCGGCGTTAGCCACTTCCCAAAGCAAGAATAATCCCATAATATCGCATGTGTCAAACAATTTAGGCACCTCATGCAATTTAATTTCAAAACTGAGCCTTACGAGCACCAGCGCGAAGTCTTCGATGCGAGTTGGGACAGCGAGTCGTGGGCCTTGTTCCTTGAGATGGGGACAGGCAAAACCAAAGTCACTATCGACACACTGGCCAAGCTTTACTGCGAAGGCGAGATAAACGCCGCCGTGGTCATTGCACCGAAAGGCGTGTACGGCAACTGGGTGGCCAAGGAGATACCGCAGCACATGCCGGACGATGTGCCGTGCAGCGTGGTGTTATGGCAACCAAACCTGACGCAGAAGTTCAAAGCAGAACTGATGGCCCTGACGAACGATCAAGAGCATTTGAAGATACTGGTGATGAACGTGGAGTCGTTTTCTTCCAAGAAAGGCACTGACGTTGCTGCATGGTTTATGAAGCGTAACCCCAACTGCTTGATGGCCGTGGATGAGTCGACGTCGATCAAGAACCGCACCGCGAAACGTACGAAGAGCATCATCAAACTTGGCAAAGCGGCAAAATACCGTCGCATCCTGACGGGTAGCCCTATCACTAAGAACCCTATGGATCTGTACGCACAGTGTGCTTTCTTGGGTACAGACGTGCTGGGCTTTGAATCGTTCTACGCGTTTCAAGGACGTTACGCGGTGATGAACACCCGCAAGTTCGGTAATCGTAGCTTTCAAGAGATAACGGGCTACCGGAACTTAGATGAGTTGAACACCAAGCTTCAGACTTTCAGCAGTCGTGTATTGAAAGAAGACTGCCTCGACCTGCCTGAAAAAATTTACATGCAGCGTCAGGTGCCGCTAACAAAACAGCAAGAATCCGCCTACAAACAGATGAAAGAGATGGCACTGGCCATGCTAGAGAAAGGCGAGCTATCGACGACGCAAAGCGTTCTGACGCAGATCATGCGCTTGCAGGAGATCTGTTGCGGGCATTTGAAGACGGACGATGGTCAGGTGCAGGAGATACCTAACAACCGCATGGGCGAACTTCTAGAGGTCATCAGCGAAATGAGCGGAAAGGTCATCATCTGGGCTAGCTGGGTGTTTGATATTGGGAAGATCAAGGACGAACTGGCCAAGATTTACGGTATACGATCCGTCTGCACGTTCTATGGTGACACGCCAACGCAAGACCGGGATCAAATGGTTGCAGAGTTCCAAGATCCGGATAGCGAGCTACGCTTCTTTGTCGCTAACCCAAGGACCGGGGGCTACGGCCTGACACTGACTGCCGCGACTAACATGGTGTACTACAGCAACCAGTACGATCTGGAGATACGCCTCCAATCGGAAGACAGAGCGCACCGTATTGGTCAGACCAAGCATGTATTGTACGTGGATCTGGTCAGTCCAGACACGGTAGATGAGAAGATCATTGCGGCCTTACGCAATAAGATAGATCTGGCCCAGCAGGTGCTGGGCGAAGAGGCTAAAAAATGGCTAGTTTAGACCGGTGACTGACGCAAAGAAGCAATTCCTTGCTGCTGTATCAATCCAGACAACGGATCGTTGGGGAACAGTGCCGCGAACTGCTGACGTTGCTGCGGGTTTGCTCCGCCTTGAGGCGGAAGCGGGGGCATTTGCGCTGGTAAGGGTGCCATGGCCTGCGGTTGCTGTATCGGGACTGCTGTAGCGGCGGGTTGTGCAGATAAATCGGCTATCGGTTCGTCCGCTTCCTCTCTCACGATACGGAAAGCTGCCCCGGTAGCATACGCGGGCGATCCCAGCAAAAACTTGCTGATGTACCTGTACACTGCGTTCAGGTTCCGTAAATCATCTTCGGTCGCACCTTTGCGCAAAAAATTAGCTAATACGGACGCCTGACCGGGCCGGGTCACGTCGATCAAAATGTCTCGGATGGCCGCATTCGGCACGTTTAAGAACTGGTTTTTCACGAACTGAGCGCCAGCACCGGTTGTTTGTATAGTAGGCGTAAAGCCCAGCTTACGAGCAACGAAGGCAATACCTTGCGCACCACCAAACCGTGCTACCAAATCTTTGAGAGCATCGTTTTCCGGCGTAGCAAACATATCGTCAATGCCACGTTCCAATTGAATCTGTAAGTCTCTACCTCGCTCGGTGAAATCACGCAGCTTCGTAAAAGTCTCGTTATCGACCAGATTGTTCTGGTTAAAAATACGCATGACAGAAGCGCCTTTGCGACGAAAACCTTTTCGAAAAGGCTTGTAGTCAGACGTATCGAACAAGACCGTATAGAGTTTTTTGAAATCGATGTTGCCGTCAGTAGAAGATTTTGACTCAGTGATTGCTTCGTCAAGCAACGTCGCAAACAACCCTTCTTTGAGTTCACTCGCTGTCATGTCCCCGCGAGGCGATCTTGCAACCTGTCGTAACTCTGTACCTAGTCGTCGTAAACGGACCGGAGCGTTTTTCCCCCGCAAAATTTGTCTGAGGGCATCTTGAGCGTTTTCGCCACCAATGAATGACGCCAAAACGT
>Ga0209348_1001342_pt1 | contig 12006 bp, 7 predicted proteins | sample ETNvirenome_2_30_FD_184065 | JGI IMG/M metagenome (GOLD analysis project Ga0209348, IMG submission 184065) | Marine viral communities from the Pacific Ocean - ETNP_2_30 (SPAdes) (version 2) | ecosystem: Environmental > Aquatic > Marine > Oceanic | place: Pacific Ocean | collected 2013-06-22 | reverse complement strand
TTGATCCTGCACCTACAGATCCACCTGAAGGTACAGAGATAATACAACCTGGCACACCTACACCAGAGACAACTGAAGCACAAACTAAATTAGATGATGCACAGCAATCCTATAGTGACGCTATGGGTACGCTTTCAGATGCACAAAAAGAACTTAGTGGAAAAGAACAGCCTACCTTTGACACTAGTGATTTAGATTTTGGAGTATTGCCTCATGCTGGAGGTACAGAAGAAGAGGCATTAAAAAATCTCGCAGCAGAGGGTAAATTACCTGAAGATTTAAGTGATTACACTATTGCAGGATCAAGACAAAACTATACTATAACTTTTGGTGATGGCACAGTAATACAAAGTAATCAAACAGCCTCAAGAAAAATACGATCACAGTTTGATCAAATAATACCTCAGTTAGAAGAACTTAAACAAAGTGAAGATTATTCTAGTTTTCTAGAAGAGTCAAGTGCGTATGATCAGCTAGTAAAAGATGTAGAGGATGCTGAACTTTTAGTTACACAAACACAGGCAGATGTATCCACAGCACAAAAACAGATGGAGACTACAGACATACCATCTACTGCAGAGGCGCTGGGTAAAGCTATAACTAACCCTAGCTCTATTTTACAGAAGCCTACAGTGTATGGTTTAAAAGTAGAAAATGATCAGCTTATAGATAGTGGCACTGGACAAGTAGCAACTGCAGCTACACTCCTAGTTAAGCAAGCACAAGACGCAGGTAAAGCTGATGACCCTGCTGTTAAGGCTACACTAGCGTACCTTGACGGTCTTTCAGATGAAGAAAAGCAAGAGAAGTATGGCTTGCCGCCAAATGCTACCGCATCAGATATAGAATCTATACAAGCACGTATTGAGCAGGATGCTAAGAAAGACTCAGCAGAAACATACGAAGCAGTTATGTCTCAAGAAAAAGTTAAAACTGCATTAGAAGACTTTGCTGCAGCTACAGGCACACCATCAGAAGACGCTCTGATGAAAGCTGAAACTATGGAGCCTGACGAATTAGCACAGCTAGATTTAGATCCTGCTACGTTAGATACAATACGTCAGATACCAGAAGTTAAACGTACCCTTCAAGAAGGTGAAACACCTACAGCCGCACTGTTTGATGAGTACACTAAGTCTGAGGCTGCAAAGTTTGAAGGTGATGTAGAGGATGTAGACCCTGCAAAGTTTGAAACAGAAACACCTAAAGCTACTGCAGAAGTAGATTACAGCTTACCTCCTACAAAAATAGCAGAGCAAGAAACTAGCAAAGTACAGGATGCAGCTAAGTTTGATGAAATAGCTTCAGCAGAAGAAAAGAAGTCTGAGTTTGTAGCTGATATAAAAGCAGAAGAAACGGCTGTAGGTGCAGACGAAATAGTTGACACAAACAAAATACTTAACAGTGAAGAAGTAATTGTTGCAGCTAAAACACTACAAGAGCTAAACGATGCATCTACAGCTAAAGCTGCTACAGCTACATTTACACAACAGCTAGAAGCTAAGGCTGTAAAAGGTGAGGTAAGTGCAGCATCCACTGTGCAGTTTCAGTTAGAAAACTTGATGAACCAGTTTAACGATGGTACACCTGCATGGGCGGCTGGTGCGCTACGTAAAGTAAACGCTGTCATGGCGGCTCGTGGTTTAGGTGCTAGTTCTATGGCTAGTGCAGCTATGATACAAGCCACTATGGAAAGTGCAATACCTATAGCACAATCTGATGCAGCTACGTTCCAAGCTATGGATATGGAAAACGTGCGTAATGCACAAGCTGTTGCACTAGCTAATGCTGCTGCAGCACAAAACTTTGAGTTAGCCAACTTGTCTAACGAACAAGCTGTACGTATACAGAACTCTATGAACAACGCTAACTTGCAGCTTAAAAACTTATCTAACGAACAGGAAGCTGTTCTAGCTACAGCACAATTTAAAGCGTCACTACAAGGACAAGAGCTTGACATTAGTGCTAACGTAGCTATAGCTAATGCTGCACGTTACGCTGCAGTAAACGATATCAACTTATCAAATAGACAACAAACATCTATACTACGCTCAACGCAAAACTTAGAAGTAGAGATGGCTAACTTGTCTAACTCACAACAGACAGCATTATCTAACTTACAAGTTAAAGCTGCCATGATGGGTCAAGAGTTGACTAACGAACAGCAGATGGCAGTACTAGAAAGCACACAAGCTTTTGAAGCTAATATGGCTGACGCTACACGTAAGCAACAAGCGTTTATACAAGATGCCGTAGCTAAAGCTGCAATGGAAGGGCGTGTATTAGATAACAAGCAACAGACTGCTTTGTTTAACGTAGCTAACGTTGTATCTGAAAGAGAGATAGAGTTAAACAACGAACAGCAGACTGCTATCTTTAACATGAGCAACAAGCTTACTATTGGCTTAGAGGAGTTATCAGGTAGACAACAGACTGCACTAGCTAACGCTCAGATAGAAGCAGCCATGAAAGGTCAAGAGCTATCTAACAAACAACAAGTAGCTGTAATAAAAGCAGAGCGTGTAGCTGAGATAGCTAACATGAACTTTACAGAACAACAGACTCGTGCTCTTAGACAATCTGAGATGGCTCTCTCTGTAGACTTAGCTAACTTGTCAAACGAACAAGCTAAACTCATGGCTGACTGTGCAGCACTTACAGACGTAGACATGGCTAACTTAAACAACAGACAACAAGCTGCAGCACAACAAGCACAAGCGTTCCTGCAGATGGACATGGCTAATCTAGACAATGAACAACAAGCTGTTATGTTTGAAGCGCAGTCACTAGTGCAAAGTGTGTTCTCTGATCAAGCTGCAGAAAATGCACAGCTACAGTTTAACGCTGAGAGTATCAATCAAGTTAACCAGTTCTTCGATAGTTTATCTACACAAGTTAATCAGTTTAATATAGCACAAAAAAATGCTATGGAGCAGTTTAACGCAGGTGAAGAAAACTCTATGACTAAGTTTCAAGCTGAACTAGACAATCAGCGTGACTTATTTAATGCACAGAACGAACTGGTAATAGCACAAGCTAATACTGTGTGGCGACAGTCTGTGGCTACAGCTAACACTGCTGCACTTAACGAGGCTAATATGGCAGAAGTTATGGCGGCTAACAATATGACTATGCAAGGTTTAGCTGAGTTGTGGCAACAAGAAAGAGATTTAATGGATTTTGCTTGGACCAGTTCTGAAAAACAAATGGACCGTGACCATGAACTAGCTAAAGCTAACATACAAGCAGATGCCTCTGAGGATGCATCTTACAGTTCTGCTGCAGGTAGTTTTTTATCTAGTGTTGTATCAGCATTTATAATGAGAGGTACACCAAAAGTTGTAGCAGGAGGTGGTGGATAATGTCTAGCTTTGATAAAGTAATAAGAGACATATTAGCTGACATTTTTGCTGAAGAAGAACAGCAACAAGTCACACGCCCTAGAGCTAGGCCAGAAGGATTAATGTCTAGCCTTAGACCACAAGCTAGGCCAGAAGATACTGATCCCATTCAGCCTAGCGCTAGTGAGTCTACATCTAAGTTTACAAAGTTAATTGGTGATAATGAAGATACACCTGAAGAGGGTGTAGAGATACCTTTAAATGAGTTAAAAATAAACGCAAGAGACATGGAGGGAAGATATCAAACTTCTGCTGCACAATTTTATAGACTTAATAAAGGTATCCCAAGCACAAGTTCAAAAGTAAAAGTTGCTAAACTAATACCTGATACAGAGGTAGATGAGCTTACTAGTGAAATAAATATGATACTAGATAGTACGCCAACTTTAAGACCTAGAGCTAGACCTAAAAGTGTAGAAGAAATACAAGCTATAAGAGCTTCACAAGAATATACAGATTTAGATACTACCAGAGGTTTGCAAGTAGCTTTAAACAACGCAGGTATAACAGTAAACGGTAAGCCTCTTGCAGAAGACGGTATAATGGGTCCGCTTACAAAAAAAGCAATTAGAGCTTTTCAAAAAGATAAAGGATTAAAAGTTGATGGCATTGCAGGTCCAATAACAAAAAGGGCTTTGTATGGTGTGGCCCCTCAACCTGAGATAACAGAAGAAGAATTGCAACCTAGTATATATGACAAACCAGCACAGGTAGGTCCAGATCAAATGCAGGTTGGGTTTAGTAAAGATGACGCTGACGCTTTATCAACGGATTTAAAATACCAAGAATATCTTAGAAGAGAGGAAGATAAAGAGCAAAGAAATACCATTGAAACATCTAAGCTTATTACAGAAGCTAAAGATGATTCTGGTATTACAAGGCCTAGAGCTAGACCAGAATCTACAGAAGATACTGTTGAAGTTGTAGATGCTAGTGTTTTTGGTGGTCTAGGATACGCTTTAGGTGAACTAGGCTTAGGTACTTCAGAGTATAGATTTTTTGCCAACAATATAATAAATCCAGGTGGTACTTACACAGAAAAAGATTTGAATGGTTCTGACAAAAGGCTTTTAAAGAAAGCTATTTCTAATGCAAGGGCTGATGGTAGAAGCTATGTAAACTATGCAAAAGATTTTGGCGTAGATGAAAAAGACGTAAACAAAGCAAGTCCTTTTGCAGGAATAATTGATCCCACAATGCGTATGGCTAGAACCGTAGGTGTATTTAGATTCTCTACAGACGATGAAGGTAATACTATAATAGAAGACACCTTTGATTTTAACTACGGTCCAAAACGGGGTGCTTATCAAGACGCTATAAGAAATGGTAATAGGAAAGAGGCTCTATATTTATTATCTCCTTTAGCAGGTACATCTCCTGTGGAGGCCGCTTCTATGATAGGTTACGTAAGGCAAGAAAACTTAAAAGCAAAAGGAGAGCCTTATCAAACTAATATACGTATTAACTTAGGCAAATTTTAATATGCTAGGCTTACCACTAGAGCTTATAACCATGCTCTTCTCTACGATACTAGGCGGTGTTATGTCCATCTGGGGTCAGAGCATGAAGAACCGCCAAGAGCAGAACAAGATGATGCTACAGACTGCACAGTTTAGAGCAGAGCAAGTCAACACAGCAAGAGAGGCAGGTAAGAACGACAGTCACTTTGCTTGGACACGTAGACTTATAGCTTTATCTGCAGTGTTTAGCATTATTGTTTTGCCAAAGCTAGTCGCAGTGTGGTATCCTGACGTTAGTGTTTACGTAGGTTACACAGAAGCAACGGGTGGTTTATTTAACTGGTTGTTTGGACCAGAGGAAGCAATACAGTGGAAGATGGCACAAGGCTTTGTAATAACACCACTAGATACACATATAGTATCAGCTATTGTAGGGCTGTACTTTGGTGCAGGGTTTACTAAGTAGGAAAATGAAATGGCAGTATTAGAGTATAATAAACCTATTCCAGGCTCATCTTTAACATCTCACAAAATAGGTGAGCGTCAGTGGGAAAGACCTCCTGAAATAGCTTCTGTTGAAGAGGCATTAAAGTTTTACATGCAGAGATTATCTGATGAAGAGATTATTGATGATTTTATGGTAGCCATAGAGTCGGGTGTTGCAATTGTACCTTTAGTAAAAACTCTATATCTCTCTAATGTTATGAATGGTGTGCACAGCTTAGACATAGGTATTCTTATTGCTCCAGCATTAACAGAATATTTTGCTGCAGTAGCACGTAGCTACGATATAAATTATAAACTATCTAATAAAGATTATAAAAAAGAAAGAAGACAAAAAGAAGAAGCTAAAATTGCTATGCTACTACAGGCTGCTGTGCGTGAAGCTAAAACTCAAGATGAAGGTACGTCTATGCTTCAAGCTATGGCTGATTATATTATAGCAGATAAAGATGCAGAGCAAGTAGAGGAACAAGTACCAGAAGAACAGCCACCTGAAGCTGAAGAGATACAACAAGTAACAGAACCTGCTGAAGAGCCAATGCCACCTGAAGGTGCAGGTCTTATGGCGAGAGGTGAATAATTATGGCGTTTAATTTTAAAGCGTTTGCTACAGCGTTTATGGATGATCAAGCTAGAGCTATCCAAAAACGTATACAAGATGCAGAGGATTATGAGGATCAGAAGCGTGAGGAAGCAGAGCGTAATAAAGCTTTAGTGGGTAAGCGCAGGGCGTTGGTTAACTTAGCTAAGACAGAAATAAATTTACTTAAAAAGATGGGAGCAAAAGATAGGCATATTAATGCAGCCATTGCAGCAGGTCCAAAGGTTTTGTTTGAGTTTTCACAGTCGCTTCAAAGAGAAGCACAAAAAAGACCTAGCTCTGGTGGCAACGTAACGTTTAGCGAAAGTGAACTAGATGCACTCATCGAAATGCCTGATGAATTTGCAGTAGAATCAATGGACCCAGCAGAGCATTACGCTAACTCTATAGGTTTAGCTGAACCTTCAATAGGGAGCTATCAAGCTAAAAGGCAAGGTCTTTTAAAAACAGCGCTGGGTATAGGTCTTAAAGACGCAACTAGAGCTAGGCTGGATAAGGATGCATACTACGAGGGTTATTCCGTTATGGATATTAACGAGATAGCTAGACAGGAAGCTTACGAAAGCATGGACCCAGGAACATACTTTTCGTTTAAACCAACAAAAGATTATGATCCGACAAGAATAGGACCAGCGTTTTTAGAACAAATGGCAGATGCAGCAGATTTGCCTCAATCTGTTTTGTCTTCTATACAACGTCAATTTGAAGGAGATCCTAATGAAGCAAAGTTAGTAGCAGATGAAACAAAACGTATTATAGAACGTAGACAAAACGGTGTAATTGAGTCCTATACATCTCAGTATGGAGATCAATTTTTAACAGACCCTGGTATTGATTTAAAATCTATTATGGGAGAAAGATCTTATTTAGCTAAACTTGAAGAGTACGCAAGTGAAGAAGATCTTAAAGAATTTTTTGTAGAAAAAATGCTAGATATGGAAAACACCTCTGTTGGCACACCTATAAAAATTGTAGATAATGATCAACGAGTTGTAGAAATTACAATTGGTCCTGATAAAAAGACTGTTAGTCAAATAACAGTAGATAATAAAAAAGTACCTGAAGACAGACATGATGAAGCGCTATCAGCGTTGTATAAAGCAGGACTATTAAGCGAAGCCAGCTTTCAAGGTTCCCCTCTTGGTGGAGAAGATGCAACACCACGTGCACTTGGTACAGTAGAGTATATTGAAGATGGTAAAGTTGTAAAAGGCGTACCTCCTAGACCAAGTGCGTTTATGAGCAGAATCACAGGTGTTTCCTTAGACTATGATGAAAGACAAAAAATACTTAGTGGTGAAATGGCAATACCAGAAAGAGGGCTGCGCGTAGATGAGTGGGATGAGTTGTTTGGAGACACACACAACCCTGACGGTTCTCCTAAAGCAGGTACAGCACAACAAGAGATTGTTGACAAACCTGTAGAATCTGGTATACTGGACCTCAGAAAATATGAAACTATGGAGGAAAAGTATGAAGCGTTTGATGCTCTTCCTATTGGTGGCCGTTACTATGATGATGATGGAAGTGGACCACATACAAAGGGTATGGAAAGAGATGGGTAATTTTTCTCAGTACGCAAAGAAAGAACAAGTAGGTAACTTTAAACAATATGCCAGTGTACCTGACGCCATAGTACAAAAACCTCAGAATGTATCTAATATAGCTTACACACTTGTGTCTGACAATATTGGTGCAGATCAATCAATGTGGAATACATATAGAGAAGAAATAGCTAAGATAGAATCAGCAGGTGATTACTCTGTTAAAGGAGGTTACAACAACCACTATGATGGAAGATATCAGATGGGCAGACAGGCTAAAACAGATGCATCTACTCTATTAGGATACTCTCTTAAGCATGATTCTAAATCAAGAGAGGCTTTTAGAAACGATAAAGTAAAACAAGAGGAAGCTTTTGCTGCTTTTACAGTTAAAAACCATGATTATCTTATGGCTAAATCAAAAAAATATAGAAGTCTTTCATTAAAAGATAAGCTCTCTGTACTAGGATATGCCCACAATCAAGGCTGGTCAGGTGCAAGTAGTTGGTTGAAGAGTGGTAAGGTGGGCAGTGACGCATTTGGAACTAGAGGGACTAAATATTCTAATGCTATTAAGGACGCACTTAAATGACTCAACAGTATGATTTTTTTAAGGAGTACGGTTTAAACTTTGATAAGTCAGAGAGGGAGCAGTTGCGTCCTAATAATACTATTGTGCTAGATAATGAAGAAGAAATATTTGAAAGTCCTATTCCTGAGGGACAAAAGCTAAAGAAAAAAGATCTTTATAGATATGAAAATATAAATACAATTCGTGACTATATGTCAGCAAACAAAGGTGCTGATTATGTAGACATGGATCAAGAAACATTAGTAGAAGATTTTGTAGATCACATGAGGTACTTTAATACTAACACTTTAAAAACTGCGGGTGAAGTGCGTTTTATAAGTAAAGCAGATGATAACACAAAGGCTATGGCTGCTAAAGCTTACAACCTGTATGACAGCTTAGGAAATGTTTTTGTTAATGATGGTTTCTACGGTGCAGTAGACGGTGTAAAAGATTATGTGTTTGCTGCAGCTAGTGATCCTACAAACTACATAGGTGTGCTAACTGGTGGTTATGGTAAGGCAGCAGCGCTGGGTCTTTCTCAGAGTGGTAAGATTGCCATACGTAAAGCTACCAGTGAGGCTGCAAAAAGGGCGGCTACAAGTGGTGCTACAAGAGAGGCTGCAGAGAACGCAGGTATAGAAGCAGGTATGCTTATGGCCCAGCGCATGATAGCTAAAAGCGCTTCAAGTAAAGAGGTAGCTGCTGCATCTCGTAGAGCCGCTAAAGCTGCACGAGCACAAGCTCGTTTGTCTGCAGCACAAAGGGCAGCATCAGGTGTAGCTAAAGAAGAGTTTAAGAAAAAAGCAAAAAGGGCTGTGTTACAAACTACAGCTATTGATTCTTTACTTGCAGGTATTCAAGATAACGCAATACAAAGCATTTACTTAGATGTAGGTGCACAAGATGAATACAGTCAACTACAAACAGGTTTCTCTCTAGCTTTAGGTGGTGTAGGAGGTGGTCTACATTATGCCTTTGGTAAGTTTGATGGTGTGTCTGGTTTAGCTGACGCTATAAAAGAAGTTGAGATTGCAGGAAGAGCAGACAAAGCATCTGAGCTAGTAGAAAGAACTAAGATTAAATCTATAGAGAAAGATATAGAAGCAGCAGAGGCAATGCCAGCTAAAACTAAAGGTCAAAAAATAGTAAAGACCAGAAAGATAAATCAACTTAAAGCACAAAAGCGTAAGCTTAAAAGAGAACTTATAGGTAAACCCTTATTGCCTGATGTTAAAGATCAGGAACGTGCTAGTCAAGCTATTAAAGACGGTATTAAAAGATGGGATGAAAAAGTAAAATCAGGAGAGTATCTGACTGAGGGTTATACAGCAGATGATATAGCTCAAGAAGCAGTGGCTATACCTGAAGTATTGTTAAAACAAATTATGCTAGGTGATGGAAACAAAGGAGGTGTTGCTGCTATCTTTAGGGAACGTGGTATGAAGCTACGTAGAGATACAAAAGTTTCTGACATAATGACAAACCTTGTAAGGTTTATGCCAGAGGATGATCTACAGGAAATATCAAAACTATTTAGAGAGCGTGTAGGAATAACTTTAGGAGAGACTGCAGATCTTGGTATTGAGATAGGTGAGATTATTGCAGCAGATGTATCTAAAGCTGGTAAGAAACTTGCAGTTATGTCTCAAGTTAGACGCACAATAGATCATGGTGTTGTAGCAGGTAATGAAATACTTGCAAACATGATACAAACAAAAGACGTTAGGGATACTCTTGAAGATGAGGGCCTTTTTAAAATAACTAAAAAGACACCAAAGGTTTTAAATTATACGCAGAACGTGTGGAAACGTTTACTTGTTTCTTCTCCTGCTACAACAGCAGCAAACGTCATGGGCTTTGGTCAGTTTTATAGTGGTCAAGTGGTAGCGGACATATTCTCAGGTGGTTTAGCCTTGGCAGGTGCAGCAACTAAATTAGGTATTGGAGATTTTAAAGGAGCAAATGAACTTGTAAGACAAGCTAAAGTATATACACAAATACAATCACAGAAGATGAAAAATTTTGTTGATCCGTTTACAACACACGATGCCTACATGAAACTTATGCAACAAATAAAAGATGAAAAAGGTAAGTCTGATGTACAAGGTCTATTGTTTGAAACTGTAGCAGGTGGTGTCGAGCGTAGTGCCAAAAGATATAACATGGACCCCGATGGTAATAAGTTTAAATTTTTTGAGAATTTAACGAATGCCTCTATGAATATTACGGGTGTTCGTATTCAAGATACATTTACAAAATCGCAGATGTTTATGACTGAGTTAGATAAATATTTACGTTTAAAGAAGAAAGATCTGACTCTAGAGAAAGTGCTAAAAGAAAATAAAATAGAAGAGCTTGATGATGATATCATTGGCGCTGCTGTGGACACTACGCTTAGATCTGTGTTCTCCAAAGACTACACAACAGATAGCTTTGATAAAGATCAGTTGCTGGGTGGTGTAGCTAAATTTGTAGAGAAAGCATCTAACACACCTGGTATTGGTCTTATTATACCATTTGGTAGATTTATGAACAACGTTGTAGCTACTGCTTATCAGTGGGGTCCAGCATCCTTATTACCTGCAGCAGCACGTATAGCTATGAAAGGAGATGTCCAATCACTAGAGGCTATGTCTCGTGCTATGGTTGGTACAACAGCACTTGGTTTAGCTATAAATTATTCACAACAACAGGAGGAACAAGGTTTAGCTCCTAACTTAATAAGAACAAGCGGTGGTAATATAGTAGATGTGCGTAATGTTTTTCCTTTGTCTGCTTTTTTAGTTGCAGGTAGGTATGGAAGTTTTTTAACTAAGAACGAACCTATACCTAGAGAACTTAAAGAAGAGTTACTAAATCAGCTTGCTATTGGGCAAGTAGCAAGGGATGCACAGTTTGCTAACGATTTGTTTAATATTCTTGATGTCTTTTCTGAAAATGATTCAAAGCGAGGTGATGCTCTTAAGGCTTTAGCTAAATCAACAGGTAACGTACTTGCTGGTTTTACTAGACCTCTTGATGCAGCTAATAGGATGGTTGGCTTCTTAACTGATACGGATACAGCTAAAGATGTAAGGCAAGCAAAGGGTGGTGCGGTGCTTACTCAAAGTGCAACTAAGTACTTTGATAATATATTAGAGGTGTTGATTGGAGAAACAGATAATATCACTGGAGAAAAGTTACGAATAGCCACACGTCAAGGAGATATCTATGACGCAAATCCACTGGCTAGAATATTAGGCATTAATGTAAAACAAGGTAGAACACCTGCAGAAAAAGTATACTCTATGGCAGAACTACAGACATGGAAAGCAGATCAACGTAGCAAAATGCCCATGTACGATAGGATATTTAATGAGGCATTAGCACCTCTGCTAGAGCCTAAAATGTCTAGGCTTCTAACAGACAAAAGATTTACAAAAGGGGAAGGGCTGCCTGAGGGACGTAGCTTATTACAGTATCGTAGAGATAGAGTAAGAAATGTATTAAACGAAGCTAAAAAAGAAACAAGAGAAATGTTAGACTACCATGAAAGTCCAAACTATATGGACAGGTTACGGTATAAGGCTTCTGTTAAAGGAACAAAAGAACAACAAGCAGAGGCGATGAGGTACATGAATCGCAATGGTGTATCAGGAGAAGTAAAAGATTTTAACTATAGAGAGTTAAACATGTATAACTCGTACATAGATCATTTAGTGTACATAGGGAAAGGTAATTAAAAGAGGGGCCATTACAGCCCCTTCTTTTTTAGTTCATCTATAAAACGTTCTAATATAGCTATTAGCTCTTTACGCAACTCCTCTGGTTCAGCTTCTCTCTTTCGCAGATCAAGAAACTTTTTTGCCTCCTCTTCTAGATTTGTTTTACGCATTTCTTGGTAAAGCTACGCAAAAAGACATAACATATGCAGACTCGTTAG
>Ga0209348_1001341_pt1 | contig 12007 bp, 9 predicted proteins | sample ETNvirenome_2_30_FD_184065 | JGI IMG/M metagenome (GOLD analysis project Ga0209348, IMG submission 184065) | Marine viral communities from the Pacific Ocean - ETNP_2_30 (SPAdes) (version 2) | ecosystem: Environmental > Aquatic > Marine > Oceanic | place: Pacific Ocean | collected 2013-06-22 | reverse complement strand
CAGATCAAACTAAAAAGGCAATGGTCGATTGTTATTCGGAAGGGTTATGTCCGATGCTAACAGTTCACGATGAACTATGTTTCAATATAAAAAATCAAGAAGAAGTCGATAAAATAAAAGATATTATGTCTAATTGTGTTCCAGACCTACGAATACCCTTCGAAGTTGATGCAGAATTAGGAAATAATTGGGGAGAAGTTGGCTAACCCACTTATCGTAATCGTGTAAAAACAAAGGTATTTCTAGGGTACAATCACACACGGACACTTTGTTTCGGCTCTGTGTGGGCATCCTAGAGCCTAGTTTTTTCGGACAGGTTTACAATATGCAGTGATTTTAGCCATTTTGCCATCCAGCAGTGGAACATCGGGTTGATTGTTCAAACGTCTAGCAAAATACAAACAAGTATTAATATTTTCAAATCTTTGTGTCTGATCTACTACTCTTTCGTTGAGCATAAAGATCAGAAGAAACTCTATCATTCATCTTTTGCCTTCCAAAAGTATTCATCTGTGTCTCCGAGTCTAAACTTCTGTCCGTTCTCAACTTGATATATCTCTGTGCTAACTTTGAAGTCTGGCTGCAGTGGCTTGTCTGGTGTCAGTGAATTATCATACACTCTCATTCTGTTGTTTGGATACAAACAAAACTGTCTGTTTTCTAGTTCTATTATGTTATGTGATTTATGCTCGGCTGGTTTCTCACTCGTAGAATAATCTATTGCATTTATATCTTCGTGATAATTATCAAGAGTGCATACATATGATCCTTTTACGATACCATGATCTCTTGTATATACCTCGAAGTCCATAGATCCTATGAACTGTTTGCTAACTGCCACCACCCCATAATCCATGCAATTCCAAAACTGGAGATTATAAAGATCCATATCTGGAGTTGGGGTCTGTGGTTCAGAAGTAAAAGCACTAATAGGTAGTTTATCGTAAAGAGCACCATAGTCAGGCAGATAAGTTTCAAAATAAAAAGCTCTACCTGGAATAGATTTTGCTGTAATCCAGACACCTTTTACGAACTCTCCATGTCCATCTTCCCCATCTCTTAAATATTCTTTTCGCACCCATACGTCTATGGAGGGTAAATTAACAACTAATGTAGACATTATGACTTTGGATTCTTCTTTCTAGCTTTTTTTGTTCTTGCATATGATCTGTTTTTAGAAGCAGATACAACTTTTAATTTACTATGTTTCTTTAACGCATTACCGCCCACATGATGCACATCTTTACCATCGCCTTTTTTAACAAGACCTTTCTTCATCATTTTTTTACGAGCGTAATTACGATTAACCCTTTTCTTTCTACGAGATTTAGGTTCTATTTCGTATTCTCTTTGATAATTTCTTTTGTACGACACTACTCTATACCTTTTGAGTATCCATTTGCTCTTGTGTATGTTAACACACTTTTTCTGTTTGAAATATCATTAACATAAGAAACATGCACCCATCCAGAATTTGGCTCTTTACCATCCCAACACTCTAATATTAACTGATCAAAATTTAAGTTCTTTTCAATGTATTTGGCAAGGTCATAATTACTAACACCAAATATTTCTATATCCGCCGCCTCACCATCACAATGTTGTGAGGTAGGTTTTGAGCCAATGGCTTCACACAAGGCAGGACTGCGATACCCAGAGTTGATCATGATTGGCTTACCAAAAGCAGACCTAACTCTTTCTAATATATTAAAACACAAAGATTCCATGGCTATGATATGCACTTCATTTGGATTGTTTTCTATACCTTTTCTTTCTGCTGTTTGTGACTTTGTAAACTCAATTAGTGAAAAGTTATCTGATAGTTTCACTGGGTTCTCCTTCTTAATATTTCTAAATTTTTAGCTTGATCAACTATGTTACCACCTAACAAACTAGGGGATGTTGTTTGCACATTAAGTGGTTTAGGAACAAAAGTATTAGTTGTCAATGGACGGGTGTCGATTGTCTTTTTTTGTATTGGTTTAGGAACAAAAGTTGATATGTCTGTTTGTTGATCAAAAGCACCAGTCGGTGATTCTTTTGGATCAGAAGCTCCTATTAAACTTTTACCAAGAACATTCTCATATGCATCTAGTAGTTGATCAACGGGTAGATCTCTCACTGGACCTGGTTCATTTCTAATTAATCTATCTCTTAATAATCTTTCTATTAAATCGTCAGTTACATTGAAAGGCATAAAAGATCCTTCAGAAATCATTTGAAATTCTGATTTTGACATTGTTCCTTTTTCTGTAATCATTTCGTATATTGTAGCACCATCGATACCTAAATCTCTAGCACCTTTTATTATTCTATACATATCTTGTTGTAGTTTATATAGTGTGTTATTTGCTGCATTGTATGCAGAAACTATATCTTGTTCTGTTAAGTCATTGTCATCTGCATAACTGTTAAAATCAGTTCTTAGTGCATTTCTTTTTTTAGAGTATTCATTTGTTTTGTAATATAGAGAGTCATTAAAATTAGCTTTTAATGCTCTGACTCCAGTAATAGTTGTCAAAGCTTCTGCTGGACCTTCATAAACAACTCCAGTTTTAGTTGGTAATATTTCACCCGTTATTGATTGAGTAAACGCTTTACCAGTTCTTCCAAACTCTATCGAAAGTTCACCCCCAGGTCCTCTTGCGGTAGGTTTAAAAAATGTATTCTCTAATATTGCTGGATTTAATCCGTTAAAAACATGTACTAAACCTTTTTTTAATTTACCTCCCAAAGAATCTCCTTGTGAATAAACTTTAATACCAGTGTCTGTGTTACCATCTCTGAGAGTAACATCAAATATTCTTTCTGCTAATAAAGACTCTCCAGCAAAGGGTTCCATAAAGGTTCCAAATGCTTGAAATGCAGATGATATTATGTCAGTTGCAGATTGAGCATCTAAAAATCCTTTTCTATTATAAGCATCTAAAGCTGCTCTTGCTGGTTGTAAAACAAAGTCATAAGGCATTAAATAACTTATGCTTGTATATTCAAGATTATAATCTCCTCTTTTATCTTTTGTAATTGGAGAAAGTGCTGCTATTAATTGTCCTCTCATAAACTCTGGTAAATTATTAATTCTAATTTCTTCTAGTTGTTCTTCTGAAATGCCTGCTGCTTTTGCAGATGCAGACACTATTGCTTTTGGAACAACAAAGGCAGAGGATATGTATCCCGCTATTCTTTGAGCACCTATTGCTCTTATTTGTTTTTCTAATTCTTTTGCGGCTCTTGTCCCAACTTTTGCAACTATTTCTGGAGTGGCGATGAAAGACATTTCATCAACTCCTCTTGCTAAAATGTTCGCAGAGTTTCTAATTATTTCTGCTGGGAAAGATGCAAAAGCACCTACAACTGGGACTTTTCTTATTAGTTTTATCGCTTCTGGAACACGACTATAAATAGGCATTGTTTCTTTTACTATGTCTCCAACTAAGACATCTAAAGTATCTACATCTCTTAGAACTTCTCCTTTTGGTCTTTTGATAATTCTAGTTGCTATGAGTTCATCTGCTATATCATCAACCACAATACCAGCCTTATTAAACGCTGCGCTGTATCTAGCCTTTTCTCCACTAAAGGCATTCATCTTCCAGTATGTGTCTGTATTCATGTATATTTTTTGTAAAGGTTTTGCTCCAGGCACTTTTTCAATGGCATTTAAAAAATTAAACTTACCTCCATCTTTAGCTATCTCTTCTATTTCTTTTATAGCTAAGTTTTCATCTCTTAATCCTAGTCTTCCAAATGTATCAAAAAACTTTTTAAATTCTTCTGAAGATAAGTTATCGTATTTTTTGAAAGTCAAAGCCATGCTTTCTCCTAGATTCATGTTTCTAGCTACCACACCATTGGCAAGTAGAAAAAACGGACCTGACATAAAGTTTCTTACTTGAGCTAAAGGATTTAAAACAGTTTTTGAATATTGAGACAAACCTTTTAACTGTAAAGTTATTCCTAAAAGATCATTAAAAATACTATTACCACGCAAAGGCATTGTTAAAGAGTTATATATTTCTGGTGCTACATAATCACCAGACAAAGCACCATATTTGCCTCCAAATATAGACATTTTTTCTATGTCTACGTCAGTTGGAATAACATCACTAGCGTCATCTAAAACTGATCCTATTGGTTTTTGAGGCACATATTCATCTAATTTTACATAACCATTTTGTCTTAAAAAATTTATTGAATTAGTGTCTGTTAAATTTTCTCCAGAAATAATTAAAGGTCTGCCTCCTTGACGAAGAGATGACAATCCTTGTTCAGCTGTGCTTTTTAATTGAGTAGATAAACTAGAATAAAGACGACTAGCATTTAAAGTTGTAGACATATCCTCAATTGTTCTAATCGCAACTTTTACTGGGTCTTTTATTTCTTTAACAAGTGTTCTAAATTCTGGTATACCATACAAAAATTTATCTCTGTCTTTAAAAATACCTTCCATTACTTCATATAAAGGTTTTCTTCCAAAAAAATTATCTGCAAATTTTAATCCTTTGGCGACTGATTTTACTGTCTCTTCTGAAGGAATAGCTAAATTAACTGCGTTATCGTTTATGGCATCGTCAATTACTTGAGTTGCTCTGGCAACTGCGTTCTCATCCTCTGGAAATCTTGCCGCTAATTTTCTTACCGATTCTGCGTATTCTGGTTTTAGTTTAATATCTGCTAATGTTTCACCCTTACTAAAAGCACCCTCATATACTCTTCTTATGTAACTGCCTTTTTGCTCGTTTATTGTATTAATTAATTGTTGTCCACGAGTAGCGTCTATTTCTCCTAAATCTATTCTTCTTCCTATGTCTGTAGCTATTAGATCAGACATGTCATCTATTTGTGTTCTTAAACTTTTAGCAGCCGTTTTAACACCTTGTCCATATTGATCAAGAGCATTAACATTAGCTCCACTTAAATAATCGTATAAATTATCATGAGCTTCTTGTATTCCTAGTCTACCCCTACCAAATAATCCTTGTGCCTTAACAACTTTTTTTAATTCTCTATCAAAAGAACTTAAAGTATTAGCCACTTTGTCTGCATCTGCTTTTGTAACAGCTACTGTATCTTGAAGTTGTTCATATATTTCTTTTGGTGTTACACCAGCACTTGTTAGGTATCTCTCTGGTAGACGACCTAATGCTTTGTTTATATTAGCTCCTAGAAAACCAATACCATCACTTAAACCTTTTACAAGTCCTCCTACACCAAGTTGGTATCCTTTATATTGAAAAGGTAAATTTAATTTAGATGCACTTTTTACTGTTATTCCGACAACTGGAAATGCAGCTTCGACTGCTAAACCAAAAGCAGTTGCTTCTGTACCTAATTTTAATTTATTTGCTAATCTTCTTTTTGCCTCATCTCTAGAATCTATTTTAACTTCATTGTCGGTTTTCAATGCGTCTGGTAGTGCATCAAAAGAATCGGATAAAGTCATGGCTCCATCTGGTGAAGATAAAAATTCTGCTGCTCCACCTCTAAAACTTGTTTTACCCGCTTGAATTACTCTTTGTGTTGGAGATAGTTTTCTAAAAGCACCTATACTTGGTGGTGGTGCTTTTATACCCATCAAAGATTTTGCACCTTTTAAAACCTTACCCAAAGTAAGATAACTAGTTAAGAATCCAGTTATTCTTTCTGATACTTCACCACCAGTTTTATCTGGTTTTAGTCCTGTGTATTCTTGAAACTTTTGATATGTTTTTTCTAATTCTTTTGCTTGATCTGGACCACCAAACTTTGCTTGTAATAAAGTCAAACCAGTTTTAGCTGGTTCTACTGCTCCACCTCTTATGATACCAGAAAAAATACCTTGTGCTACATCAGCAAAAGTGGACTCTTCTGTTTGTGGAGGAGGTTCACTTTCTAGTGTAATTTGCTCAACTATAGGTTTAGGAACAAAAGTCGTTTCTTCATTGTTTATTGGTATCGGAGTAAATTTTGCCATTATAACTCCTATTGAACTGCAAAAACTTGTCCATTATATGTGTATCTATCTGCTCCATCTGCTTTAGCTTTTTTATTTGCATCCATGTGTCCTTTTAAATCTTTATCTGATAAATTTGCAGTAGTTCCAGTTACTCCAGATTGATAAAAAGTATCAGTTAATCTATCTGTTATTTGAGTTAAGTAAGCTGGTTTCTGAGAATCAGGCAGTTTAGCATAGTTTAATTTATCTCTTAAACCTAAATAACCATCTGGATTAGCAACTAATTTTTTATATATGGCTTCTCTTAATTTAGTTTTACTTGTTTGTTTACTAGCCATAGCAATAAATTCTTTACTAACTCTATCAAGACGATTTTGCTCTGCCTTAAACACTCTTTCTTTTGCAGATTCATCCGCAGTAATAGCTAGTTTAGTGGCTGCTAAAGCTATCTCTCTTTTTTCTTTTCTCTTATCACTTATATTATCTGCGTACATTTTAAGTCCATTTGCAAATCCTCTTGCAATATTTGTAAGTGCATCTGGACTATCGCCTGATGCAATTAGTAAACCTGTCATGATTAAGTTAAAACTTGCATCATCTTTTATATCTTTGTCTTCACCTAATGTGGCTTTTAATATGGACTTATACGCAGCCGTTCTTTCGCCTAAAGTCATTTGGTCAAAAGATTGAATGCCTAGTATATCACCTATACTACTTTTTGTTTTATTGTCACTTAAAACAGCTAACTTATCTCTAAATAACTTCTCTAAAGTAGAAGTGTTAGTTAAACCATCTTTTGCAGATTTTTCAGAGTTAGAATCCAAAAGAGCAACAGTTTGATTGGCTTTACTTCCTTGCCCAGTTTCTTCTGTTGTTGCTAATTGTTTTTTATCGTATTCAGAATCTCCAAGGTTTTTTGCACTTTCTGATAGGCTAACTTCTTTTTTCTTTTTTTCTGTTAAATCTGTTATTATTTCATTACCATTTGCATCAGTTGTTTTTAGTTTTTCTTTGCCACCTACGATTACAATCTCACCTTCTTCTTTTGTTTTTTCTCCACCAGGCGCAGGTAAAAATCCTTGTTCTATTCTTGATTCTTTTTCTAGTTCATATAAATTTTTCTTTGCTGCCACAGAACCAATAGCTCCTTGCTTTTCTCCTTCTGCATCTAAAAAAGAAGTCTCATCAGTCTTTTTCTTTAAAAATGACGTAAGTTTATCTACTCCAAGATTAAACATTTCTTTTGGTAAATCGGTGTAGCTCTTTTTAAAATCTTCAATTGTGGGTGTAATGTTTCTCTTAAATGCTTTCAGACTAGCAACAGTATCTCCAAAAGTACCTGGAGCATTTTTTTGTTCTTCAAAAAAATTAAACTCACCTACATCACCTGCACTTTTCATGTCTGGCTCAGCCCCAGTTGCTGTTTCTATCGCACCTTGTGTAAATGGTGTAATTATTTTGTCTTTAGCTGCCTTGTTTGCTTTTTCAGATTTGTCTTCCTCTTCTGCTATTTTCTTTGCGTCTAAACCTTTTAAAGAATAATTTATAACTTGTCCTAAAGCACTAGGATTAGAAGAAGTAAAAGCATCCTTAATAAACCCTGGAAAACCACTTAGTGGATTAACGGATTGATTATCTATTCTAGTTGATCCTAAAGCCGCAGGTGAAAAATTTCTCACACCAGACATAGGAATACCAGGCCCCATAAAAGCACCTTGTTGAGCTTTAATTAACTCTGGTCCACTAGCCATGATGCCAGTAGCTCCACCACCTTTTTTACGAAACATCTTTCTATTGTATACGGTCATTATGTAGGTCTCACTCCCATATTAAATAAGTTACCTATTCCGCCTGCACTACCAGCCGCACCCAGACCTGCAATACCAAGTCCTAATAATTGTGATGTTCTGCTTGGCGGTGGTGTAGTGGTAGTTGAATATGTTTGTTGCAGTGCTGGTACACCTCTAAAGATATCAGACATAAATCCTATTCTCTGGAAAGGTAGTGCTTGTTGTGCTAACTGATTAGCTCTTGCAACGTCAAGCTCTCTTTGTCCTTGTTGCTGTTGCAATCCACCAATACCTAATAATGTGTTAACATCTTGAACACCCATCTGTTGTCCTAATTGTCCTAGACCAGCAGTTTGAACACCTAGACCTGCAACTGTTTGACCTAACTGTCCAGTTAGTTGTGCTTGTCTTAATTGTTGTTGCGCTGCTTGTTGTGCTAAGTTTTGTGCTTGTTGAAAACCAGCTGATCTTAACTGTGCTCCAGTTCTTGCTTGTTGATCCATAACATCAGCAGCTATCTGTCCTTGTAGTACAGCTTGTCTTGACCCACCAAATGCACCTTGTCCAGCGGCTCTTGCTTGTGCTTGTAATTGCTGTTGTGCTCCTTTATCTGCAATGTCTTGTTGTGTTGTTGCAATTACATCTTCCATAAAAGGATTCATGAACTGTTGATAGCTAGTTGGATCTATTCCTGCTGCGGCAACTCTTTGTTGTGCAGTTCCTAGTTGTCCTATGCCTTGACCAACAGCCTCGGCTCCTTGTTGCAGAAAAGGTTGAAATGCACCTACACCTTGAGTGGCTCTTGTTATTGCATCTCTTTGTCCTTGTGAAAGTCCTGCTAACTGTTGTGCAGCAAAAGGCATCTGTGTGCCACTACCAGTTAGATCAGAGGCACTCTTAAAAATATCTGCTAAAAACTGCTCTTGAAAGGGAGCAAGTCTTACTATTTGTTCTTGTGTTTGCGTAGCCATTATGCAACCCTCTCTAGTTTAGACATCATATCATACATTCTTGCTGCACCCAAGTCCCTATCACCACCTCCAGCACCTCTTACGGCTTTGGCAGTTAATACAAACTCTCCATCAGAAAGTCTTGCTGGTACGGAGTCACTTGTGCCTGTCCCAGGCCCTTCTACTTCTCCACCATTTGCAGCGAATGTAGTTGGTGATACTCCTTGTTGTCTTCTGAGATCTTCAAAATATCTCTTTCTGTCTTCATCATCGTCTAAATTATAGGCTTTGTCTCCTATCAGACCTACTCCTAATCTTGATTTACCCACTGGATCTGGTCTTCTTTGACCCATGGTTGGTTTTTCTTCACCACCTAAAGCAGTTAAACCAAGACCTGCTATACCAGCAGTGGTCAATGGATTCTCTTTAGCGAAAGTTCCTATCTTGCTCATGATTCCAGTTGATTCTGTTGTTGGAACAGATTTAAATCCTTTGGCTACGTTTAATCCAGCTCCACCAGTACTGCCACCACCTCTATTTACCGCTCCAACTACTTCTCTTCCTGGAGGCACACCCGTTCCCGCAAAACTGCCTTGTGCTAAGTATCCACCAATACCACCAAGTGCAGCAGCTTTTAGTGCATCGTCTGTATCGCCACCACCGACCAGTGATCCTATACCACCACCAAGTGCTCCACCAAGTGCGGCATATCCTGCAGGCCCACCAATATACATACCAATCGCACTACCAATTAATGGCGCTGCTCTTTTTAATGTTTTTGTGATGTTTTTAAATATGCCCATAGTTCATACTACCAATAATTTATTGTTTCTTCAATACTATATCCTTGATATCGCACTTGTTGTAACTCTAGTCTTTGACAATTCTTGTATACTAGCTACAACATGCAATCTGTTTGCTGTCGCTGCTTGTACTTTTAATATCTCTCCACTCTGCAATATTAAATCTTTTGTAAGTAATTCTACAGTTGTGTTAGCTCCCACGGCTTTGACTTTGAATAAACTAAATGTATCACTGCCACTTACAAGTGTAACTGTTATTGTATCTGCGTTGCCACTATCTTCTGATACTAATATGGAGTTTACAACGGCTGCATTAAAATCGGCATCACTGGGAACTGTAAACAAAACTGTATCATTTGTTGTAGTCAAATCTACTTTTGCATTTGTTACACCTTGAATATATTGAGGAATACTGGTTATAAGCATTAGCGTCTACCATCCTCTCTTATATCCACTCTAGGTGTGCCTAATTTATATTTTGTTCCCAGTGATGTAGAATCAATTCTTAAAGCAAAAGATCGTCCTCGTAAACGATAATTTAACTTTTCTGTAAACTGTTCTACTGGACTAGTTGCAGATCTCTGTGTTGTAACTTGTGCTGTCTCGTTAAAATTAGCACCAGGATTATTCCTTGATTTCATAGTAAACGATACATCTGGATTAACACTTGTAGACCCGTTGAAGGTTATATCAGGTATAACTTGTTTTAAAAACAAGAACTTATCGCCATCTCCTATGTCAATAGCTGAAGATTCTATAAATGATGTCATAGCAGATCCATCATCATCAAAACCTACCTCATGGTTGTAAAGATACTGATTACCAGTGGCTTGTGGTAAGTTTCTTATACCTCTATCAAGCCATGCTTGTCTTACAAGTGTGCCATAGTACCAAACTTTTTCTAAATAATTATAGGCAACATACTTATCTATTTCTGTGCCAGCAGATGATGGATAGAACCACAAGATCTCACTAAATTCAGAATTAAGTCCTACATGAACTTTATCACGCTCTGCAAAATTAAAATCTAAAAACACTTTATCTTTCACAGTGCATGGTAGTTGCACTGTTTGACCACCAGAATAAACGTAGAAAGTATCCACGCCCATCCAAAACACTGCATCCTCAACTGCTATTGCAGAAAAGGGACTCATGATAGTTATGTTCTTTGACAGTTCTTGCAGACCAAAAGTAAATGGTGGACCTATGAACTTCATGGCGTGTAGTGTTTTGTTAGTAAAGACTAATATCTGTTGTTTTGTTTCAACAGCTTGTACGAAGGTAGATCCACCACCTAACCTTAAATCACCTGCTGTATTTGTAGCGGTTGGAAAAAAATCCACTGGGTTTTCTTGTGATGAAAAACGTATCAACAATGGATCTTGTACACCATTGCCTTGTGTAGCAGACGAGTTTGCACCTAATCCATCGCAGCCAAACACGATAACATGTCTGTCTTGGTCTGACACAAGAACTTGTTTTGCTATTGTAGGAACGCTTGTTTCTCCAGAATATGTGCTTGTTGCACTAAGTTCTATCGCTCTGTTACCCAAACCATTTGTTTTATCCCAGTAAAATATACCACCATCTCTTGCGTTTATGATTATATCTTCACCAAAATTATCATGTGACCATAATCTTATTTGTGCACCAGGGACAGTAACACTAGCTGCATTACCCCATCCAACAAAGTCATTAGCAGAATCTGCATTACCAGTTGCTAGTCTTACAAGAGTATTATCTGCGTGTGTGGCTGCATCCGTGCCACTAGCACCTCTAGTTGATGGACCTCCACCAGTTCCTAATGTATTAGAACTTATTGTGCCAACAGTAATTAGTTCTTCTTCTATTAATATCAAATCACCAGCCGTGATTCCTGTTGCACTGTCCACATCTATTGCAGTTTCACTTGCATCTAATGCTTCTGCTAGTTGTGTTGCCAAAGCACCAGATGTTGTACCACTCCACTGACCAGCACCCCAACCAGTTCCACCAACTGTTACATCTAATCCGACATTTATCTGATAGGCACCTACAACACTACTGCCACCATTACCAGTGTCAGATGAGTTAGCTGCCACACTCGATGTAATTGTGTAGGCATTTGAGCTTATGATAGATGCAATCTGAAACTCTGCATTAAGTATCGTAGCTGTGATTGTGCCACCTAAAGTTGCCGCACCAGAAAATGTTACAAAGTCTTTTTCATTTGCACCATGTGCTGGATCTGTAACAGTTATAGTTGTTGATCCATTTGTGGCGGCAAAAGTTATATCACCTGCACCTGTGGTATTTCTAATCGGTGTAATGTCATTGAACGTCTGACCCTCTTCTATATAGTATTTTAAATGTGTGCCAATACCCATGAAGTCAGAACCATCGAGAGCTACCCAGTTATGTAATCTTCTAGCACTACCTAAATATTGATTAGGACTATATTTTTCCCAGCCACCAAATTTTTCTGGAAAACCAAACCTAAACCTTACTTTGTCACCATCAACAAAACCACCCTCATTACTATAAGATGTA
>Ga0209348_1001339_pt1 | contig 12013 bp, 12 predicted proteins | sample ETNvirenome_2_30_FD_184065 | JGI IMG/M metagenome (GOLD analysis project Ga0209348, IMG submission 184065) | Marine viral communities from the Pacific Ocean - ETNP_2_30 (SPAdes) (version 2) | ecosystem: Environmental > Aquatic > Marine > Oceanic | place: Pacific Ocean | collected 2013-06-22 | reverse complement strand
ACTCAAAGCATTAGCTAATTCATAAAATTCGTTCATTAAGCTTACTTTTGCTGCGTAAAAACAATTGCAAAAATATTTTGTAAACTCGCTTGTTTTGTAGTCTGTTGTAATCACAGGCACGCCTGGGAAACAAACTTTAAAAAAAGAACTAATCCTTTCTTTTCCTGCAAGAAAATCGTTAAAACCAAGAATAATCCTAGAGGGATTTAAAAAATCATCATTTGCTGTTCTTTCAGTAAGAAACTCTGGGCTAAAAACAATATTCATATTAGGATACAAGCTTTGTAGTCTGTTGCACGTGCCAGGTATCACTGTAGACTTTATTATAATGTCTGACTTACAACTATACTGTGATGCCTGCTCTAGCACTTTATCGATAATTGATGCATCAAATTGCTGTGTTTGAGAGTTATAAGGTGTTGGCACACAAACAAACACAATATTTGCTTGTTTAACAACTTCTTCAAAAGTATTTTTTGAGCGATCTTTATCAACATCATAAACTAGAGTTTCAATGTTTTTTATTTTCATTCCGTTATCGATGGCCTGGCCAACAAAACCGTTTCCTATGATACCAACTAACATATTATCTTCCTTAGCAATAATGTACTAGTGCCTTAAAGCTTTCAAATTTCAATAAACTTTTTTTGTACTCTGCAAAGTTAGAATGAAATAGATTTATACAGTCTTTTGAAAAATATTGACTATCCACTTGAGAGATAAAAGACCTTGTTAGGCAGTCAGATTTAAGATCAAACTGATCCTCTATATTAACTACTATATTTGGTGTCCAGCTGTGCAACGTGCTGGGGCTTCTATATTCAATTAAAGAAGCAGGATGAGAACGCCCAAGAGCAACCATCAAGCGATTGCAGAGCTGATGCTCAAAATGCGAATCTTCACTTGGTGTGCATAATATGGCATCGTAACTTTTAACGTTAAACAATTTTTCTATTTTTGTAAGCCACTGAGCCTCATTTAAGCATTCAAAACTGTCCTTGTCTTTATTAAAAAAGTACTGAACATTTTTTAAATTTAGCTTTTTCCAAAACCGCTCGACCTCTTGATATCTGATAGCTGTGCTAGTGTGATCAGTAGACGTCCCTGTTGTTAAACAATATATATCAAACTGCGTAGCATCGTGACTCATAATAGTAGCTGACATTGAGTATTCTACGTCGTCAGGATGAGGACTAAGGCACAGTACTTTATCTAAATTTAAAAACTTTTTATTTCTCATATTGATTCAAATCTTTGGCCATTGTAAATTTTTATTCCGTTCCTACGTAAAAAATCTCTTAAATCTTGTACAACTGGGTTTAGGTAGCCATCAATAGTTTTATTCTTTATGTCAAAAACTGTTTTTTTGCTATAGTCACTTTGCTGTATCAAGGTTAGCTTTGCATCTTCGCAGCTATATTGATATTGTATATCAAGATCCTCAACTTTTAAAGGCATTAGTACATTTAACCACCTATCTAGCAAGTTTTCTACAATTTTATTTAATTGTTGATTTGTCATTTGCTTAGGATATGCGTTTGTTTTTAATACTTTACAGGGATTTCCAGCTGCCAAAACACCTGCAGGAATATCCTTATTAATTAAACTATTTATGCCTATCACAGTATTGTCTCCAATTGAGGTATTTGGAAGCATAATGCATCTTGGAGGCAGCCAAACATTATTTCCTATTGTAATAGGACCAAACGAAGCAGGAAAACCTTTAGTTACATCCAGCCAGGCGCCGTGAGTCCACAACATTGATTCAGCGCCAATGCCAACATCGTTTCCAATGGTGATGGGGCTATTTGGATTAATAATTGTATCTTCAAAAATACCAACATGATCTCCGATGTAAACATTAGATTCTGGATTTTTGTTTCCGCCGCGTCCAACCTCAACACCTTTAGCTAAAAACAAATATTCGCCGGCAATAAAATTTTCACACTCAATCTGCACATTATCTAAAATTGTAGAGCACCGACCTATAGAAAAAACACCTCTTACTTTTATAGAGACATTTCTACCTATCACACAATCTTTGCCTAATGATATCTGATCTGCTTCGATACAGGAATCTTGATATGTAAAGTACTCTTTCATTTACATCTGCTTAATTTCTTCAATCCAATCAGTTATCTGCTTTGTGGTTTGCCACCCTAATAAATCTCTAGACTTGGTGCTTTCTACAGACACGTCTAGGCGATCGCCTGGTCGTGGAGGCACAAAAACGATTTCAGCTTTAAACATCTTTGCAATGTCAAGTATGCTGTATACCGATTGATTGTTTAGTTCAAACTCTTCATTTAAATTATATTTCCAAGACTTGATCAAGCCAGAAACAATATCTCCTACGTATGTAAATGCTCTTTTTTGTTCTCCTGTACCACAAACTGTCAAAGGCTTTTTTGATTTAAATTGTTTTTCAAAAACGCTCACAACCGACTCATGGCCTGGCACTGGTGAAGAATCGTATCTTGGTCCAAAAACATTATAAAAGTAGCATATTGAATACTGAAGTCCATACCATTTAGAATAGCTTTTAATCAGATCAACAGACTTGCTCTTTGTAAAGGAGTATGGTGAATGATCAACACCTTCATTTGCAAATCTAGTGCTTGACGCACCATATACTATTTTTTTAATATTGTGCTCGCGACAATACTCTAGTACGGAAAAAGTGCCTAATGAGTTTGATTCCCAAACTTTTTTAATATCGTCAAACGAGGTTGCTATTCTAGAATACTCTCCTAAATGAAAAACAACATCATATCTTTCACCGCTTAGTAGGCTAAAAATATCTTTTGTATGGCCTTTTATGTACTCAACATCTTTTATGTGATTAGCTTCTTTGCCAGAACTATAATCGTCGATGCAAACAATTTGATGATTGTCTTTTTTAAGACTTTCTATCAAGTTAGAGCCGACGAAGCCTGCCCCTCCAGTCACTAAAATCTTACTCATAGCTGATAGCTCTGATACCTGTTGTGGTATCCCCGGCTTCTTATATTGACATAGGGATCCCAAATCGATCCAAAGCTGATCATCCAACAGTTTTTACCTATTATGGGATACAATTGGTCTTGTATTGGTAAAGTTGGCATACCGGCTGACAGGCCAAAAATAACATCGTCATATTTTTCATATACGTCTAAAATGTCACTTATTATTTGATCTTTTTTTAACCAACAGTCAACTGCAGGAATCTCAACAAAGTCTGCATACTTAATGTTTAAATTTCTTTTTCTAGACTCTGAAACCATTACAAAATTCATTTTTTCTAATTGATCTTTTAAAACTTGTAGTTTTCCTTTTTCAGCACAATCATAAAAACAATTTTCTATATCAGCATTATGAAGCTGTATTGATTGAATATTATATAAATCTACATATTTTCTGAACAACAAACTTGTGTGAGACCCATTACCCTTTCCAGTATACCAATCTTCGCTACATAGCTTAGGGTATCCTTTTTCGTTTAAAAAAGTATTATGAATTGCCTCACCAAGAGTTTGAAAATATTGATGACGATCAGCATTGACATTACCTAAATAATTTTTTGGCATCCAACCTAAAGACTTAAAAAGAGCGTATAGTTCGCCGTCACCAAATTTTCCGAGTGTAAAGTACTCACCTTGCTGCATTAAATTAATGTAGTCGTACATCGTGTGCTTTTGAAAAGTTATCATTATGTTTCCTTGCCAAAATGGTCTTATCTTTGATAAAAGCTATCTTTCCACAGCAGTAGATGCTTCCAAGAGCTTTTATTTATTATATCAAAACAGGAGGTAATATTTAAAGTATCTGCACCCAAGGATCTCTAAAAAAACAATATAGCTCTTCCATAGATGTGGTGGCAATTTATTTTATGTTATTAACCTGTATAGTACAATGTTCTCTTTGTGGTCAATGAATAACTCCTCTGCTTTAAAAAGTTTTAAAAATGTCTCTTTAAAATCATAGTGGTTATGATCGTCAATAAATACATGACTACCAGGCTTAAGGTGACCTAGCATATGTAAAAAAGCAATATTTCGACCATTTCCATTTGGTCCATCTAGAATCATTAAATCGTAAACACCACTTATGTCGCCTGGCTGAATGTTATAAAAATTATTTCTTTGTCTTGTTGTGAGAGGAGATTTTTTAGGAAGCATTAGATCAGAAGAATATTTTTTGTTTTGCAACATTTTCTCATAATTTTCGTCTGTGCACTCAACTAAATTTCTCATACAAAGATTAACTTCTTGCTTAGAATTATCAAAACAGTACGACTCATGATTATCAAATGATGTTATTTGTAAACTTTTTTCTGCGAGATCTTTATTTAAATCTACTAAAAACTTAGTAGATAAACCAGATCCAAATTCAATAATTCTAATTTTGTTTTCTGGCTTGTTTAAGATTGTTTTTTGCAGCAAAAATAAAGTTAACTTGCTTAATGTCCACCCATTCGTGTTATACTGATTAATTTTTTCTTCTGTTAGCATGTTGATAAACCTGTTGATTGTTTTTTCTAATTTAGATCAGCAAATAAAATATTTGAAATTCTTTCTGCAGATTTTCCGTCACCATAAGGTGAAATACAGCTTAACACATAATCGTCTATATGTTGATTAAAAATATTTTGCAAACGCTCGGGGCGGCGCACAAGAAAACTACTAGTCCCAACAGCTTCCTGGCGTTCGGTTGCACTTCTGCATACCAAGCACTTCTTATTGAAAAAAGAGCACTCCTCTTGCAAGCCACCAGAGTCAGTTATCACAATGCGACACTTAATTAACAATTTAATCAAATCATCATGGCTCATTGGTGCAACAATATTAACATCAGGCAGCAGGTGCTTGTGTGCTTGAATTACAGGATTAGGATGCAAAGGCAAAATAAATTCTAGATTTTTATTTTTAGATGCAATATTGTTTATCTCCGCAAACCAAGTGCTTAAATTGTCAAGATTTTCTCTTCTATGCATTGTAATCAATACTTTATTGTCGTATTCGCATTCATCTTTATACAGCAATAAATTATCTAACACAGTGTTGCCAACAACATATACATTGGATTGCACTCCTTCTTTTAGCAAGTTGTTTTTATTTGATTCTGTAGGGCACAGATGCACAGAAGCGATTGAAGAGACAATCTTTCTATTATATTCTTCTGGAAAGGGGTTGCCAGTATCACGTGAACGGAGGCCGGCCTCAAGGTGTATAACTTTAATTTTTCTATGCATTGCAGCTAAAGCCAAGCCAACAACTGAAGTAGTGTCCCCCTGTACCAATACGTGTGTAACATCTTTAAAATAATGATCTGGTATAGATAAGCAATTTTTTAAAATTGAATCTAGACGGTTGCCAGGATAATCAGCTACATCTAGATTAAAATCTGCATTTTTAGGAGCGATATCTTGATGCTGTCCTGTAAAAAGAGTTTTATAAGGAATTTTACCATCAAATGCTTTAATTAAAGGTTTAAGTTTTATATATTCAGGTCTTGTTCCAAAAGTTATTAATATCATTTATTTAACTCCTAGCAATAAAAGAATATTCATCGTGGCACACTCCAGCTCTTCCTTTTAAATGATGGTATACGTTAAAATAAGTCGCTAGATACTGCAGTAGTTCTTTTCTTTGTTGCTCTGTTAAAAAATCGTAATGCACTTCTATAGACAAAAACCTCACACCAGTTAAGTCTTGGTTAATTAAAAAGTCGTATTCACTCCCTTCACAATCTACTTTCATATATTCTGGTACTCCATACTCGGCTACAAGGCTCTGATATGAAACTGTTGGTACCTTAACGCCGGAATTTGTATCATGGTTGGCTGTGCTTATGCAAGATGTACTACCTGAATCGCCACCTAAATGCGAATAAAAAGTTAAGTATTCGTCTTCTTTTGCACCTACAGCTTTATTGATTACCTCAACGTTAGAAAACAAAGACAAATTATTTAATGCAAATTCATATATTTTAGGATGCGCCTCAATTGCAACTATTTTATCAAACTTTTTCCACCACGCATTTGAAAATCCACCGACATTTGTGCCGACATCAAAACACAAGCCATAATTTTGTATAACTGGATAGCTATGTAAACAACTTTGTGTCCTGCTAAAAAGATTTCCATCTCCAACTAAATCATCTAACATTATTTACTCCTTTTTAACACTTATTATATCCCACCCATTTTTGATAGAATGAGCGACAATTTCATCTCTTTCTTGGTAAAATACGTTGTGGTTTCTAACAGCACTAGAAGCCTTGTCATCTACCCCATATTTATAGCCCTTAAGCGAACTATGTAGTTCAGGATGACCTGGAGGGTGGGGAGGGCAAAAAGATGGTATATTGCCGTGTTTCTGAGCCGTATAAGCAAAGTGTATGTCCTCGCCGTTATCCCAAGTCAATGGATCTTCCATCCAAACATACTTAAGCCAATCCTTTTTAAAAAACCATGCGTGACCAACAAGATCAACTTTGACTTTATTAACGTTTTTAGATGACCACCCAAAACGATCGTGTCCTTGATATTTTTTATTTTTTAATATCACTCCTGCGCCGCCCATAATGCCTTCTTCTTCTTGCATACAAGAAATGCAGTTTTCAAACCATTTGTTGCCTGGTATGGTATCATCATCAAAGAAAGCAACATATTTAGTTTTAGCCAACATTGCTGCAGCAAAACGACCATAATATTTCCAATTATAACTGTTATTAAACACGCGGTCAACATCTAAAGCATCAAAATCGTACGATTCATTATCTTTATGATTGTTAACCCAAACCCATATTTCCGTTGGCTGCACAGATTGATTTTTTATCGCTTGTATTTGCTCGGCTAAATATTCTGGTCTTCTGTAGCAGTTTAGTATAACAGTAATTTTTTCTTTACTTTGATCAATAATATTCTTAAACAGCCGACAAGCATCATCAGTTCTTTTTACAAGCTGATCTAAAAGATTTTCTCCGTTTAGCTCAACTAACTTTTCTTCGCTAAAAAAACCAATAAGTTTTGGGGTTGTTAAAATTTTACAATTTAGAACTTTTGCCTCTGCAATAACTCTACAAAAAGTCTCTAACACTTGAGGCATAAAAAGTATTTGCTCATATTTAGCTATTTCTAAAAGAAAATCTTCTGGTTTTGCTGCCTGTATCAGTTCATAATCTATATTATTTTGTGTGCAATAATTTACAGCTTGTTGAGTACCTTTGATTGTGTTGGCTGAGTTGATGATTCCTAATTTTTTACTTTTTTGATTTGGTATGCTAGATCTCAAAAAAGAAAATTTGTCTTTAAACCACAAACTAGTTCCAATACTAATAACGTTATTTAGGTTTAAGTTTTTTTCTATAACATCTTTACATATCTGACTTAAAACAATAACTTTTTTAGCTTTATTATAAAAATTATAATTTACAACTTGCTCTGATGGAATATCAAAATTTTTAAACTTTGATGGGTCGCGAGTTGCAACATACTTGTGATCGTGTTCATATATAATATAATTGCAATTTTCTGATATATACTTTTTGCTGGCTTCACTTAGACCAACAAAATTAGATATAATAAAAAACTCGTCTTTATAAGCTTGCAGTGCTTGCAAGGTGCAGTGTGCAGAATGCTTTTTAACAACATTAAAGTTGTTGCTTTCCAAATATGAAATAAGCACTGAGTCGTTAGACTCAGCGCCGCCAAGTATTTGATCGCTAAAAAAATCTGCTACAAATACAACTTGCATCACACTAAGCTTACTGACTGAAGGTCTTCTACCCATTCTTTATTATCAAGGATGCCTTTTTCTTGTGCTAATGAATATATTTGATCAACATATTGCTGATAAATCTTTGATTCATCAAAATTTTCACAAATCCATTTTTGTAACTGAGTAGCTCTTTTTTTAAAACGACCATGGTCCTTGTACATTTCTTCCAAGTTCATTTTAATCGATCCATCCTCTGGGTATGCCCACATAGAATCAGCAACAATAACATTTTCCCAAACAGAAGTTTCTGGAACTGGCTGTAGTGTATAAGACAACTTGCTAAACATATGTTTATTTTTTAATTTTCCATTTTTTTGTTTTTGCTGCATATAAAGAAAATCTAAATGACCCGACCAATCAGTAGCAATCACTGGCAGACCATAATATGCTGCCTCAAACAATGGCAATCCAAAGCCTTCTCCGTGTGTTGTAGATACTAAAGCTTTAACTTTTGGGTTTAAATACAAAGATGCCATTTGTTGATCTGTTAAAAACCCGTGAAGGAGATAGATTTTACATTTCTTTTCTCCTAAAGAAGACACAAGATTTGATAAATTAGCAGCAGTATTTCTTCTATCTAAAATAGAATTTTTAACAGTGTTGCCTTTTAAAATAAGACCAACATCTGGATTGTCTCTAAACTTATCAACAAAGACTTTTAACAATTGTTCAATATTTTTTCTGGGACTGATTTGTGCCACTGCTAAAAAATTAAATTTTGTTGTTAAATTAATATCTAGTTCTGATGGATTAGCCTTTAATACTGGGTAATGTATTACCTCAACTGGCGTCTGAACTTTAAAATTAAACTCTTCACCAGTCTCCTTATTCACAGCATTATAAACTGTATTGACATAGCTGCTTTTTGCAAAATCGCTAATTGTTAAAATTTTATCCATTAAATACGATTTTTCAATCCACAAAGGAGAAACTTTGGTTGTTTCTATTCCAGCAGTAATACCAATATTAACAGGTGCTAATCTTTCCCACTCATTTGGGATTGTAACTTGCAAGCTTAAATCATATGGTAAGCTTTGCGCATTGTGCTGGACTGTCTTTTTAATGGCTTCATCAATCCAGCTTCTTTCATCTGTGTTTTCCCACGCCCAGCTGCAAGCACCCCAACTAATTGGATGTATATAAACATCAAATAAATCTTCTCTTGTACGCAAAGATCTAAGCACCGTGCGTGCATGATGGCCATAGCCAGACTGTGTTAACAGTGGACCTTTTAATAATACTTTAATCATTTTAAACCTCAATCATCTCCCAAGTTGTATAATTTTTTCTAGTGTCCCAGGCGCCATATTTTTTGTGCACCGAAGATAATAAATTATCCCAAGTGGAGACATATTGATCAAAACTGTAATTTTCTTCAACATGTTTTGCGCCTAGCAGGCCAAGCTGCTGTCTTTCCTCTTTTGACATTTCATACAGTTTAACAAGAGCATCAACAACATCTTCATTGTTGAGCCTGTCTTCGTAGATAAAAGGTATATTTTGTGAACCGATAACTGCTTTTGACGACGGCTCTATTCCAACGCCATACCACTCTTCACCATTAGTAACCTGCTCTTGCAGACCACCAGTCATATTAACAATGATTGGAGTACCGCAGCTTAAAGATTCAAGCGTTGATAGTCCAAAACCCTCTGCATCTGAAATGTTTATTGTCACATCGGCAATATTATACATTGTAGCTAAGTGAGAAAAATCAACTTTTTGTGTTGAAAATTTAACTTCACCATTCGTTAAGCCAAGCTCATTAATGTTTGATACAAGATTTGGACCGTTTGGATCATGCGGGTCAGTGTGCATTATTAGCGTGGCCTTATCTTTGCCAACTCGCTCTAAAAACTGATTAAAAATATGAATCAAAGTTGCCGGCTGTTTTCTTCTTGCATTTCTATTATTCCAAAAAACAACAAATTTATCTTGATCAACGTTCATTTTGGTTCTAAATTCACAAACAGTAGCTTGATCAAAAGGTCTAAAATGATCAGGAGTCACAGCGTGTGGAATGTAGTGCGACTCAACATCAGGAGAGACATTAGAAACTATATCGTGAGTTACTTTTGATATACAAGCTACAACATCAGTAGAATCATACCACACTTTATTAAATGTTGGGTATGGATAATTGTCCCAAACATGGTAATAAACCATAGGTATCAAAGATCTAATTTCATCTTCAATTTCCCATAGCCATCCATAAAATCTAGGGTCTGTCATAAACCAAAGCATATCTGGCTTTTCAGTACGCATTAAAGAACGAATCGCATCTTGCGTGCCGTAGCCATCAACTGGATAAACAACTAGATCATCACCCCATTGTTCACTTTTTTGTGGACTGTAATCTTTGTGCTTTATAGCACCACCAAGACAAATAAAACTGTATCGTCCTGTGGCCAACAGTCCCTCAACCATATATCGTGTTTGAGTTCCAACACCAGATGGCGAAAAAGGGTGGTCAGATAAGACCAAAACTTTAATTTTATTACTCATTTTTACCTACATACAATATTTTGTTTTATAAAACTCGCATCCATATCCAGATGTGCAAGACAATCTGTTTTTAACATAGACCGAGTTTTTAATATTGTACAATGCTTTTTCTAGTAATTTAACAGCATTTTCGGTTTTTTTTGCTCCGCTAGAAACATTAAATATCTCAACGTTGTTTGACTTGGCGGTTCTCTTAAGCAACGCAAAATGAGTTTCAATATTATCAGGATCAATATTGTGCTTTTTAGCAAAGAAGTGTTTATATAGAGTTAATTGATATGTTGTCATACGATCTGCTTTACGACGGGCATCCCAGCCCCAGGAGCAGGTTTTCCAGTCAATAATATGATATGTATCGTCCACCTTAAGAACAAGATCAATAAACCCCTTAAAGTTCCTACCATCATCAAGCGGTATGTATAACTCTTCTTCAACAGAGACTACCTCAAAAGAAGAAAACGTTTTTTTTACTGCTGGCAGAATAAAAGAAATGATATTCTCACCCTGCTGTCGCATGCTCTCAATTAATGGTTTTTTCAAAGGAACATTATCTTGCTTAAGTAATGTCAACTCTTCTAAAAACTTTTGCTGGAACATCGTTGAAAAATCATTAGATTGATCAAATATATTTTCACACACATAGTGCATCGCTGTTCCAAAGGCTGTATGCTCGCTGCCTTTAAACTCTTTAACGCCATCAATATAAACTAGTTTGTGCTTGAAGGCACACTCATTCCATATTTTTAATTCAGAAAAAGATATATGTTGTCTCATGATTTAGCTCTTTTGCACCTTAGAGCGAGAAGACTTTCGCCGAGGTTGCTTTGGTGCAGGTTGTTCTTGAATTAACTCAAAAAGCCAACATCCAGTTAATCTATTTAAATCATAGTTATCAACATATACAGAACGATTTGTTAAACAGTCGCCTAGAAGGTAACTTTTTGGAGCCTGAAAGTTTTCATTAACTGCCTTTACAACGTCTGCGCGCAGGATTAAAACTCTAGGATTTTTTACTTTCTTGCGAGCCTCAACAGTGACGTTTACAACCAATTGGTTATCATCATTTATTTTAAAATCATATTTCATAATTGTTCTCTAAGTTATCTAAAAGGTATAACTTATTATAAATATAAGGACATATCTTTTTTAAGTAAAGTCGGTCTCCTAAATAATATTCCTCAAACCCTCTGGCAAAATACTCTCTAAGTGATACTGTAGAGTATGGATTAAGAAATAGACCATTAATCAAATTGTTTAATCTTTCGTATCCAACACCGTCTTTTAAAAACATATCTAAATCTTGGTCATACTCAATCTCTGTAAAATCATAGTCTTCAATATCAGACCAGCGATTCTCGTGTCTTAAAAATCTTTTTAGTGTTTGTCTTTTAGAAAGAAAGTCTTCTTTTATTTTATTGTCGCCATATAGCATCTCGCCATAACCAGATTCGCAAGCGTGAGCAAACTCGTGCACAATGTCATCTAGCAGATCTGCTTCGTTATCCTGTTCATTGCTAACATATATCGCTCCATCTAGATACATTGCGTTAATGTCTCTTTGTTTAAAATAATCAAAATCACCAACGTAAAGCGCGTCAACTAAGCCCATCATATGATCAGGCAAAAGTTGATTTACTCTTCGCAGCACAAAAACATAGTCAATATCGTTGGTAAAGTTATCTTTAAAGAAAACCTGCAGAGAACCAATCTTTTTTATCTTTGACTGTTTGTTTCTAGTCTTCACATAA
>Ga0209348_1001338_pt1 | contig 12014 bp, 13 predicted proteins | sample ETNvirenome_2_30_FD_184065 | JGI IMG/M metagenome (GOLD analysis project Ga0209348, IMG submission 184065) | Marine viral communities from the Pacific Ocean - ETNP_2_30 (SPAdes) (version 2) | ecosystem: Environmental > Aquatic > Marine > Oceanic | place: Pacific Ocean | collected 2013-06-22 | reverse complement strand
GTACCCCAGGTACCTGACTTTTCACCTGTTGTAATTAATTCTAGTTTTAAATCACTTGACGTACTTGATGCCATAATTCTCCTATGGGTTCAATGGGTCTATTGGAACCCATGTCCCTGTTGCGTTTGGATCTATATCGTTCCAAGATACCACATTAACGGTACCGTTGGCAAGGTTAATTCTGCTGCCTGTAGGGTTAACTCCAAAGTCTACTTCAGCGTTTCCTATAGCAATATTGACCCTTTTACCATTGACTAATACCACAACGTTTTGAATGCCGACTCCGGCAAAAGTTGTAGCTGAAAACGATGTTGCTCCAAAAAACATATTATGGTATCTCCACCCAAGTTTGTGTTGCGTTTGTAGGCACTGCTTCCCACATTCTTAGTGTTATATCAGATGTACCTAACTCAAGCCCTTCACCAGAAGGTAGCGCTTTTGCTTTTGCTAATACAGTTACGTCACTTGTACCTATATTAAATCTCTTACCAGATACGATTGCAGTTGCATTTGCCTTAGCTGTTGCATTACCAAGAGCTACTTCAAAACCATTACCAGTAACAGATAAATTACATTTACCAATAATTGTAACATTACCAATACCAATATTAAATCTATTTGATGTTATAGGAGGTACAGCGCCAGCTTTTGTAGTGACTGTTCCTTTAGCTAATTCAAAGCCATTACCAGTAACCGGTACATCTTTAGGTATAGAAGCTTGAGCATTACCAATACCTAATTCTAATCCATTACCAGATAATACTTCTCTTGCTTTACCAATAATAGTTACATTACCAGTAGATATATTTACTCGATTACCTGTAACAGAAAAATTAGCATCTCCAGATATTGTAGAGTTGCCAATATTTACATTGATCCTTGATCCAAGGACATTGACAAATGCGTTAGGATTAAAGCCTACATCTGAGAAGGCCGCTGCCGAAAAGGAGGTAGCACCGAAATACATGCGAGATTACCTCGCAGTTGCTGGAATATTATTTGTGCCGACTAGAGGTGCTGCAGCAAATGCCATATACATAAATGAATCTGCATTACCACTATTCATGTCTGCACTATCTCTTAATTTTACGCCATTACTTAAAAAATCGCAACCATCACCTTGATTTGCTTCTGTACCAGCTGTATTAGCTGTAAGTTCTAAATTAGCAGGATTATATATATTTCTACTTGCATCTATCATAGACCAAGGAGCAGCTTGATTAATTCTTTTTACCATTAAAAATTTAGGTTTAAATCCTGTGTAAATAAATGTTCCATCAGTAGAGGCATTTGCAATATATTTTCCAAACTTGCTATAACCAGTTTTACTAGCAAACGCATAACAAATTGTTTCTGTGTTTGCATTTGAAACACCACCACTATTTAAGTATAATAATGTGCTTGTTGGTGCTTGTGTTTGCATTGAATAAGTTACTTCAGCAACATCAGTTTGTAATCTTAAATATCTATCTGTAAAACTTGATAAATCTTTATGTAAAACAAACCAAGATTGAACACCACCTGTGCATTTAAAAAATAACATTTCAGGTACTACACCTAGACCATGTGGAATTGTAAAATTACCAGAAGCTGGATTTGTAAATTTTATAATTGAAAAACCTGCTGTTGTATTTGCTGACACTGTTGCTGAAATACTCCCACTTGATGAATCAACTGAACCTGCTCCATTTGCTTTCCAGTTCCAAGCCACATGATTTAATCCATTTTCATTTACATTTGTATTAGTTCCTACAGTAAATCCATCTGTTCCAAATGCACTTAATGTTTGAGCATCTGTTACTTCAGCATTAGTTGCATTAGCATAAATTACTTTTCCTGTTCCTCTAACAGCATCAAATATATTATGACCACCACCTCCATTTCTTTCTTTTATCCAAACCCAGTCAGGTTGAAAGCCAACACCAGTAATAGCATTAGAGCTACCTGTTCCTGTATAAAGTTTAGCATTAAAATGATCTGAAGATTTATTAATTGTAGTATAAGCCATATTATTCGTTTAACCCCTTTGTTGACCAAGCTGTAAATCCTGTTGGAACATTATATTCAAATATTCCTATGTTTGATGCGTTAGTTCCTGCACTAGATACTGCTGTTGTTCCGAAGTAGCCATTACCGAAATTGTAAGTATGTGAATTAGTATAGTATATACTTGAAGCAGGTAAATAATGAGCACCTGTTGTAAATTCTCCAGTTCCCCATAATGGGTATGCACCTGTTGATGGGTTTCCAGTATTACCACTACTTCCATCATCTGCCCAAACACCATTTTTTCCTACCCACATTTTTTTATTATCTAAATCAAGAGCATACATTACAATATCATTAGTTGTTAAAGTTACAGAACTACCACCGATATATAAAGCACCACCCATTGAAGCATTTGTTTGAGAATAAATACCTAAACCACCTGCACTTGTTGAAGATTGCACTCCATTCCAACCACCACCACTATAAAGAGTGGCATTTGTCCAAACTTTATCAGACCGAATTACCCCAGTTATATTATGACTATTACAAGTAATTAATTTTACTTCCCAATAATATTTTCCTGCATTTGCACCTACTTGACCTACAAATGCATATTTCCAACTATTATTACTATTACCAGAACAAGTTAAGTTTCCATTTGATAATTGATAACTTCCTGCAGCTCCTCCCATAGTCATAGTACAAAATACATTACTTGGATTATCTTCTGTTTTTGTAAGTGTACCTGTTGCAGTATAATTATTGCTTTGACCAGATTGGTCTGTTACTGAATTATCATTTTTTAAAAGAAAATATCCTTGAGAACCATAAGTAACACTTGGAGAAGTATTTATTTTCCACTCTCCAGTAGTAGAATCAAAGCTACCGAATGTTGATGCTTCATATCTATAACCATAAGTTAAATGGCAATGAGACATACAACCCTCAAACTGCATAGCTATTCCACTATTATTTCCTGATGTGCCTAAATAATTTGCAACAGCACTTGACCACAATGTTCCAAAACCAGAACTTGCTTGATCATCAGATGAAAAACCACCTAATTCAGTTCTTAAATCTTTACCATTAACATAGCATTTAATTCGTTCTGTTGCTGTAGAATTATTTGTATCGTAAATAAGAACTATGTGATACCAAGCATTTGTATCTCTAAATAACATATTGCTTTCAAACGAACTATCATCACTTCCTGTACTATCTTTACACTCCCAACCTAATTTATCAGTGCTTCTAAAATAAAGTTTGAATCTTGAATTAACATTATTGTCATCTCTCTTATTTCCCATAATACCTTGTTCAGCACCTAGTTTGGATCTTTTTACCCAACCACTCCAAGTCCATTTTAAAGAGTAGCCACTAGCTGATGTTGCGTCACAAGTTCTTGCTAAATGTGTTGCCATTAGTTAAATTGTCCTCCACCAGACGCCCCGTGAGATACTGTAATTGTAAACTGACGGTCCGCTGTTTGGGCCTGTGCATCTGTTGCTCGTATAGTAAATGTATACGTCGTTGTTTGCGTTGACCCTGATTCAGTACCAGTGATTGCACCAGTACTTGTATTTAAACTTGCACCACCTGGAAGTGATCCAGATTGTACTCCAAAAGTTGTAGCATTTGTTGCAGCTACTGTAAAGTTGATAGTTCCCGCAGCCGATACTGTTCCTAAACTTCCTGCCGCAGTTGTCCATGCAGGTGCATCAGACACAGTTAATAATGCAGATCCAGATCTACATGCAATACCATCGTTATTTTCTAATCTTAAAAAGTATGTACCATCAACTGGTAAAGTAAACGTTGCAACAACTGTTGTTGCATTTGTAAATGATACTGAGTCTGCAGTAACAATCGCACCAGTAGATGAATTAATTGCATCAACAAAAGGTGGGGTAGAACTATCTTTAAAATTTGTACCTGTAATTGTTATAGCTGTTTGTGTATTTTCAACAACACTTGGACTGATAGATCCTATAGTTGGAAACGTAATACTATCTGCAAAAGATAATGTCCCTGATCCGTTAGTCGAGATTACTTGATTCGCTGTACCATCAGCTGTTGGTAATTTTAAAAATGCACCCGTGTTAATTGTAGATGAATTATGATTTATAAAATTACCCATGTTCGCATGTGATGAACATTGATAGTATAAAATGTTTGGTGTATCGTTATCAACTGCAATAGTTGTATGTGCACCAGCGTTACCTGGTGTACCAGATGTTGTGACACCTGTTGTAAATGCAGTTTGTTTTGATACGTTGTTATAAAATCTTAATGGGTGACCAGAGTTAGATGCATCTGATTGATCAAACTTGTAGTAATATGGTTTACCTGTATCATTACCTTTTAGTTCTATGATAGGTGTTTGAATACCGTTTATAAAATAACCGTTAGAACTTCCAACACTGTGATATGGAGAAGCCGCAGTTTTAGCTGCTACAGTTACTGTAAATACTTTTGGACTTGATGAAGAAAAATAATCACCTTCAAATCCTCCACCACCAGAATCTTTACTAATAATAAGATTACCGCTTTGGTCCTGAATTGTATCTACTTTTAATATACTGCTCATAATTATCTAGCCAATGCTGGCACTCCATTGACTCCTACATTCGCAACTGTTGGCATTTCTGCAAATGCTGCGCATAAATAACTTACTCCATTTTGATTATTATCAGTTTTATCGCTAATAAATCTAAATCCATTTGTATGTAATTCTATTACATCAGAAGTGTTTTCTGAATCACTCGCTATGTTTGGATAAAGTCTGTCATTATCAGGATTATATCCATCTCTTTTGTAATCAGCAATAGTCCAGTTTCTACTAGCTGTATCATATGCTTTCATCAATACGAAAGCTGGCCTAAAACCACAGTAAACAAAAGCACCATCATCATTTCCATTACCAACCCATCTAGTAAATTTAGAAAAACCTTTTTTTTCTGCAAAAGCGTACATTATATAATCTATTCCATTTGCATTATTGTCTCCACCTGAAGTCCAAAGTCCTATTGTAGAAGTTGTAATACCTCCACCACCAGCCCAATAACCACCGCCACCAGACTGAGTGCCCGCAGCATTAGTTGAATTTAAATAAATATATCTATCGACTTCATTGCCTCCAACTAAATCTCTATGCCAACCTACCCAGCCGTGAGATGAAGACAAACCTTTTGTAATAAAAAAATCAGGTTTAACTCCTAAACCATGTCCAACACTATTTGTGCCTGCATTACCAGTGTATTTAATTATTGAAATTCCCGCTGCTGTATTTACAGAAACAGTTGATGTCGTTGTTCCATCGTTATTTGCTGAACCTGCAGAGTTCCCTGCTTTCCAACACCAGTTTACATACGGATCAGTGCCATTATTAAAACTACCACTTGTACCAAAAGTATACCCATCTGAAGTAAATGCTGTTACGGCTTGTGCATCAGCACTTTGAGCATTACTATTAGAAGTAAAAAGTTTATTAGTTCCACCTCTTACTGCATCTACTATAGCATGTATGTAAGAAGTGTTGCTTCTATTTTTTGTAAAAATTAAATCTGGTTTAAAATTCATTCCAGTAATAGTTTTAGCGCTTCCAGTAGCGTCATAAGTATTTACATCAAAATGTAAACTAGGTTTATTAAAAGTTGCGTATGCCATATTATATCCTATCCATAAGTATTTAAATTCTTTGTGTTTAATGCGTAATATCCAGATGGTACATCATATTCAAATAAAGATCCATTACCATTTGAACCTGCAGAACTTATTGTTGTTGCACCAAATTGACCTGTACCAAAATTTGTTTGAGTTATAGCGCTACTTCTAACACTTGTAGCAAAAGCGTACGTACCATTAGTAGTTGGTAAACTAATAGCACCAACGGCTGCATCAAAAGTTGTAGATCCCCAACCACCTGAACCGTTTGCCCATGCACCATTTTTAGAAAAATAAACTTTGTCATTATCCATATCTAAAGCACATCCTACTACATCGTTAGTAGAAACACTTGCTGCATAAGTTGTAGCACTTGCTTGTATATATTTATTTCCATCTGCACTATAAAGACCTACACCACCTGTACCTGCTCCACAGTGTGTGTAACTAGATTTATCTTGTGAAGTTGCATATTCCATGTCAGTTACTCCAACCATAATGTAGCCACCGTTTGTATTTATTTTATGCTCACAATACCATTTTCCTTTATTTGCAGCTAAAGTTGAATTTATATATTTCCAGTTTGAGTTAGTATTTTTCATTCTCATTCCTGCTTCTGTGTTTTGAATATCAGATAAATTAAACGCAGGATTCATTATAGGATAAACAATTGATGGTGTATCAATAGATTGTTTTAAAGTTCCAGCAACTGTCCAGTTATTTGTATTAGTAGAACTATCTAAACCTAAATTACCAGAGTTTTCAAATTTTATATGTGCACCATTAGTGCCCCAAGTTGGTGATGGTGATTTAAATGTCCAAGTACCAGTTGTAGAATCTGTTTGACCAAATACTGTTGGAGCTAATTGTTGTCCATCAACAAATGCAACATGACTCATAAAACCTTCAAAAAAATTTCCAACACCTACTTGACCTATGTAGTGTGGAGTTGATGCTTTATTAATCATAGTATCTTGGTTTTGAGTTGGATAAGTAGTAGCGTTGTCCCAAGTATATTGTTCTCCGTTTATATATAATTTTACTCTGTTAGCTGCTGTAGCTTGAGTTGTATCAGTAGCTACTACAAAATGATACCAGCCTCCACCATCTCTAAATTTTCTAACAGTTGATAAACTGGCTTTTACAGCACCGCCTTGATAATCGTAATAAAAGAAATAGTTATCTGGATGAAAAGATAATTGTGCATAATTATTTCCATCTGTGTATGCTGCAAACACATCCATATAAACACCTGATGTAGATAGCTTAGCTCTTTTTAGCCAAGCACTCCAAGTCCATTTATCAGCGTTAGTTGGTGATCCTAATGTTCTACTTAATGCACTATCTGCCATAATATTATCCTAGTTAAATTGTCCCGAGTTATTAGCTGCCACTGATATTGTTATAGTAAACGCTCGGTCAGCAGTTTGCCCTTCAGCATCTGTGGCTCTAATTGTAAAACTAAACGTTGTATCAGATGTAGCACCAGATTCAGTTCCAGTCAATGTAGATGAACCTGATCCACTATTCAATGTCATACCACCTGGAAAAGTACCTGATACTTTTGCCATTGATACTGAGTTAGTTGCTGTTAATGTAATTGTACCAAAGCTAGCTCCAGCACTAAAAGTCCCTAATGATCCTGCTCCAGTTACCCATCCTGGTGCATCAGAAACTGTAAGCACAGCACCTGTTTGAACCGCATTACCGTCTGGGTTTTCAATATATAATTTATATGTTCCGTCTACAGGTAAAGTAAACTTAGCTGTAATACTTGTTGCAGATGAAAACGATACTTCATCAGCTACAACACTTGCCCCTGTAGAACTATTAATAGCTGTAACCAAAGGCACAGATGCAAAGTTAGTTCCTGCTATTGTACAAGTAGTTTGTGTGTTTTCAATTGTTGACGGTGTAATAGAACTAAATGTTGGTCTTGTTTCTGTAGCAATTGTTACTGATCCACCAAGCGCTACTGCTTGACCGTTGATTGTAATTTGTCCTGATCCTGTAAGCGCAGTGTTTGCAATATTCTGTGTACCAGTTAATGTTGCACCTGCAGGGACAGTAATAGTATCACCACTATCTCCTAGCTGTACACCAGTTCCTGATCTTGGACTTATTTTATTTACTTTTACTTCACTCATTATTTTGCTACCGCCGGTATGTTATTTGATCCTACGATAGGATTTTCTGCAAATGCCCAATAAACCATTGTATCTCCACTTTCGTTTATGTGACTTCCATTTGTTCTTAGTTTAAATCCATTAGATACTAAATCTATTCTTAATGATGTATCTTCTGCAGTATTATCACTTGGATATAGTCGATAGTTGTTTGGATTGTATCCTATTCTTCTATTGTCAAACATTTCCCAAAGTTCACCAGCATCTGTTGAATTTTTAATTAAAACAAAAGCTGGTTTAAAACCTGTATAGATAAATACTCCATCAGCATTTCCGTTACCAATATATTTTCCAAACTTGCTGTAACCAGTTTTTTCTGTAAAGCAGTAAGCTATCATTACTTGACCACTTTGATTTGTATTTGTATTTGTATGTACAGTAAAAACACTTGTTGTAGGTTCAGTATCATTAAAAGCACCTGTTGTATCTTGTGCAGCTTCATGATTATTTAATTTTAAGTTTTTTTCTGCACCTAAAGCACTATGATACATAACCCAATTTTCAGTTGCACCAGTATTTTTTATTAATACTATTGATGGTTTTGCACCTAATCCATGACCAACAGTTGCAGTTGCTCCAGTTCCTGTCCACTTAACTATTGAAAAACCTGCTGTTGTGTTTGCAGATACAGTTGAAGTTACACTTCCATTACCATTTGATGAACCTGCACCATTTGCTTTCCAGCTCCATAATACAAAATTTCCTGAATTTGCATTTTGACTAGCATCTGAAGTTGCTCTTAAAGTAATTCCATCACTATCAAAACTTGATATTGGGTAATTTGTATCTACTGCATTAGTTAAATCAGTATATAATGTACCAGGTGAAGCTCCTCTTACTCTATCAAAAGTTTGATGAGAGTAAGTATTGTTTCTGTATTTTAACCAAGCCCAATCAGGTTGAAAACCAACTCCTGTTATTGCTCTACTGTTTTGACCATTTCCTGTATAAAGAACAGTATTAAAATGTAAATTTGGTTTATCTATCTGTGCCATTAACTATACTCCTCTGCATTTAATGATTTAGTACATAGTGCTCGATAACCTGCTGGGACATCGTACTCAAAAATACCGTTTCCATCATCAGGGTTTTCCGCTGATGCTACAGCACTTGTTCCAAAATATCCATTACCAAAATTCCATTGTGCTGCTGCACCTGAAGCTGCATTCTGATTCATTGTAACACCAAAAACATATCCACCATCAGGGTCTGGGGGTGTAACACTTGTTCCTGTTATTAATGTTCCATTTCTATACATTTTAATATTTTTTGTTGCACTATCTAAATCTAAAGCAATTCCTATAATGTCATTTGTTGAATTACTGGTTAGAGATACATTATTGCCATTTCCTGTTGAATAAAAACCACCACAATATAATTGTATTCCTTTAGGATTATCTGAACTACCGAAATACCCTTCGTTATCACCATTTCCTGCACCTTTTTCTGATGCATCTATAATTCCAACACCAGGATAAAGACCTGAAACATTTGAAAGTTTACATTCTGCATACCATTTACCTTTAGTAACAGCTAATGTAGAAACACTATTTTGATAACTTGTTCCTGAATTTGAAGTAATAGTTAAATTAGCATTAGAAAAAGTATTACCTGATTTGACTAAAGGATTCATTGTAGCAAAAACATTACTAGGTGTATCTTTAGTTTGAATAATTGTGCCATTAGTTGTAAAATTGTTTGAATTACCTGAAGAGTCCAACCCCATATTTGCTGAGTTATCAAATTTTAAAAAAAATCCATCATCACCATAATTAGCTTGTGATATTCCTGGATCAGTTTTAGGTTTCCAAATTCCTGTTGTTGCATCTGTTTCAGCGAATACAGTTGGTGCGTATGTTTGGCCATCTGCAAGATGTACGTGAGCCAACTCACCATCCAAATAATTACCACTGTTTCCATCTTGACCTATATTCAAAGTTGTAGACGCTTGATTTGGTCTCATGTCTAAGTTTTGTGCAGGGTAACTTGATAGATCAAAAGCTGTTTCTTGTGTTCCATTAATATATATTTTTATTCTATCTGATGCTGTACCTTGTGAAGTATCAAACTGGACAACTAGATTATACCAACCACTTGCATCTCTAAATACTCTAGTAGTTCTTATTTGTGCTGTAACATTACCGTCGTTTACTTGATAATATTCTAATTTGTCATTAGATTTAAATTGTAGTTTGCCTCTAAAATTAGAACTAGAATAATTCCCTAATAATACTTGTTCTGCTCCTTGACCTGTTTTTTTTATCCACATTGAAACAGTAAATTTATCTGGATTAGTTGGTGATGAACTTATTGATCTACTTAAACTTGCACTAGCCATTAACAGAATCCTCCAGCGTTAGTTATACCTGCAGTTGATGTAATTGACAATGCTTGATCAGTAGTTTGACCTTCAGCATCTGTTGCTCTAACAGTAAAACTATATACAGTTTGACTTGTAATAGTTGGCATTGTTCCTGATATTACTGCTCTATATGTAGAGCCACTTGGATTTGTTGTTGATCCAATAGTTATGCCAGCAGGTAAGGCACCTGATACAACAGATGTGCCTATAGTTACAGCACTATCTCCTGTTACATCTATGTTTTGTGAGTAAGCTGTATTTGATTCTCCATTAGGTAAACTTGTTGTTACAAATGCAGGGCCATCGGAAACAACTAAATCTGTACCACTTCTAGCTGCATTACCATCTGGATTTGTAACTAAAATTCTAACATTTTGTCCGTTTGTTAATCCAGCTGTGCCTGTTGTAAAACTTATTGTTGTTGCACTTGTAAATGTAACGGATGTTGCAGATTGAAAAGCACCGTTTGCTCTTTGTAATTCTACTTTTGGTATTGATGCAAAATTTTGTCCTGTAATAGTTATTGTACCACCTACATCTGCATCTATGACTGTTGGTGTAAAACTAGATATAACTGGTTGTGTTTCAGTTGGTATTGTAGCTGAACCACCTAAATTTACAGCAACACCATTAATTGTAATTGATTCATTTACTAAAGCAGAATTTGGAATAGTGTCATTTTGAAATACTAAACTGTCACCAGACTCACCAATTTGAACGTTAGTTCCTGATTGTGGTATAATTTTGTTAACTTCTAAAGTACTCATTATATAATTACCAAATTACCTGTCACTGTTACAGTTCCTGATACAGTCACTGGTCCTGCTAAAACTCCTGAGTCCATTGTTTGAACATCAGAAATTGTAGAAGAGTGTGTTGTTATGTAAGTTGTAGCTGTCATACTTGCAGACGGTGCACGTTTTGCAGGATAAGTACAAAATACAGTTTTAGTTCCTGCTGTAAAACTCACTGCGTTATCTGAGTTTGAAGAGGAGATAATGGTATCTCTGGATAATGTATCAGGTGATGCATCTGTTACAGTTCCGATACCAACTTCAAATTCAGAAGTTCCGTCATGTGAAATACAGTAGAACGTACTGTTTGTAGTTCCAATACCAGCAACAAAAGTTTCAAAACCTGTTTCAGCAGAAGCTGATAGGTTTATAGTTCCTGTGCCAGTAGACGTACTCGTCTGTTTAACTCTGTCGTTAAGTACAAAAGCCATTTATTTAATCCTCTATTATGCGTCGCCTAATCTAATAATAGCATTTGAAGCATCAGCAGTAGGAAACTGAATAACAAAGTCTCCATTAGTTGCTGTTTTATTGCCACCAAAATCTAAAACTAGTACAAGCTCGTTTCCGCCTCCAGTTGATTTGTATATTGCAGCTCCTGCAGCAGTTAACGTAACAGATGGAAAAGTTAAGTCAGCAAAATCAACGAATGCAGTTGTTGTTCCTGCAATTCCGTTGTTTGTTAAATCTTTACCACCCGCTGGATAAGATGTTCCACTTGGGTTAACTTCACCTTGTCCTGTTCCTGATAGGAACACAGTTGAGGCTACGCTGTAGTTACTTATGCTAGTATACAAAGCACACTTGAAAGTGTTTCCTCCATTTCCAGAAGTGTCAAAATTAAAAGTTCCTTTTAACAAGCCGGACTTGAAAGAATTAGGTACTATGTTTGCCATACTTTATATCTCCTTATTATGGTGATGGTGATTTTATACTGTTACGAATAACACCATCTTGATATTCGTCCCTTCTTCTTCTACCTTCTTGTTCAATAGAATATGAAGCTGCAGCTCTCTTATA
>Ga0209348_1001337_pt1 | contig 12019 bp, 12 predicted proteins | sample ETNvirenome_2_30_FD_184065 | JGI IMG/M metagenome (GOLD analysis project Ga0209348, IMG submission 184065) | Marine viral communities from the Pacific Ocean - ETNP_2_30 (SPAdes) (version 2) | ecosystem: Environmental > Aquatic > Marine > Oceanic | place: Pacific Ocean | collected 2013-06-22 | reverse complement strand
CACGGTATGGTGATTGTCATCGGTTCAAAGGCCGGTCCCGGCCCGTCAAAGAACGGGAAGCGACAAAAACTTGACTCTGAAAAGAAAGAAGACTGATAACTGCCTCGCAGTGACCGGGTCGGAGAGGCTCTCTCTCCCTCTTCGGCCCTCCTTTCATACTTTTGTGATACCTTTATGTGTGCAACAGTTGTGCGAACACCGAGAGGGATTGTTGTGCAAAGCGGCAGAGAACCGATGAGAGACGCTGACCAAGCAGAAATCCGATTGATGGGCTTGATTCTCACTCAAGCCGTTTCAATCGGGATAGCGATTGCAGTTTTTGATGCCGAATACTGGCTGAAACTGGACGACCCGACGGTGAACGGCATCACTTACGCCATGGCCGCATTTGCCGTTCAAGGTGTGGCGTACTATCTGTTCAAAATGTTCTTTCAGCAGGGCATGGATGAACGAGCACGAATTGCCACACAAGAAAAACAGCGACGCTCCCGCTACCGTAGCATGGAGATGTCGTTTGACCGACGACGCCAAGACATGGAGATTCGCATGCAAGAGGCACAGTTGGAAGCCGAACTCAACTGGATGGAGCAACATCCCGGTCAAACACCGCCTTGGATTGAACAGCGGATGATGGGTGCCGGTACAGGCACGGCTGACTTTGTACCCAAGTCTTCGGAACCGTTGTCGCTTGGTTTTGATTTTGATGGCGGCAAAAAACCTAACCGCAACGCTGATGGGACATTCAAAAAGAAGGACAAGTGATGCTTCATGGGTCGCATTTTCAAGACCCCCAGCGACGACGCTGTGGAAGAAACCCTTCGTAGCATGCACATCGCCAACACGGTGGATGTGGCGTACGAGCGAGGGTGGGGTTGGGTCAAGGTCTTGGTTTTTTCAACAGCCACAGCGTTCACCGTTAGTGCCTTTGAGTTTTACACCGATTGGAATCTGTGGGAATCGTCGGGCGATTGGTTGAAAGAGAAACTACAAACTTGGTCAAACGCTATTTTTTCGGGGAGAGACTGATGTCGCTGGGAGGTAGCGCACTTGTTGGCGGCGTTGTGTTTGCCAAAGAGTTGTACCACTACTGGAAGCCGAGAAAGGTCGGCGTCTACGGACCGACCATGGTTGGTAAAACGACCCTTGACCGCTACATGACGACGCCCGGAGAAATGGAAGACATCCCCATGAGCGAGCGAACGAAGCATTTCAAGGTGCCCGGTATCAATCGCTTTTTACTTCCCGGTGCAACTCGCAAACGAGTCAGTTGGAAAGGCGACAAACGAGTGGTGTACTCGGCTGACATCGCCGGAGAGGAACGCTTTTGGAATCTGTGGACGGACGACATGGTAGCGAGGCAGGTGGAAGCCATCGTGTTTTTGTTTGACCATCGCTGTACACAAGGAGGTGACCCTGCTGTTCAGGCTGTCGGAGGATTCAAGTTTCTCGTGGACGCCATCGTTCACAGGCAGTATCGCTATCGCACGCTCAAAAGCCGTTGGAAAGGTAAGAAATATGCTCCAAAAGTTATCATGCTGGTGGCAAACAAAGCCGACGAATGGTGGGACGAGCAAGCCAACATTTTGTGGCAACAGCAACGACTCGGTGAACACCGGATGTTTGACCCGTTCCGAGAAGACCTTGTGCGTTTGCAAAAAGCGGGTGTTCCTACGAAGAGGGGAATGATGGCCACAAAAATAGGTTGGAATGTAGAAAATACAATGTTGGATTTGTTGAGTTGAGGTGAAAAAATGATGAGACTACGAGGACACGGGGGCGTACCACAGAGCGATGTCAATTTGGCAAACATGAGTCAGTCGCATTTGGTAGCGCTGGGACAGCAAGGCAACGCCAGTCATGAGCAGTTGCTGGAAATGCAGGCCGCACAACAGGGCATGCAGGAAATATCCAAGCAGAACATTGAGGTTCCTAAAGTGAACTTCTATCCGAGCCGTCATCCCGACCCACGGAAAGCCCGCAAACAGGACATCAAACAGGCTCGCAAACTTTTGACACCCACCAAAAGGGCTTGGTACAACCCTCTGCGTTGGGTTTGGGGGCGCAAATATCGCTACAACCGTCAAAGCAACTTGTGCGTCATTGACGGTTGCAACTGTGAAGAACTCATCAAGTACGACAATTTGTACGCTAAAATCACCGATGAAGAAACCGGGAAGAGTCTGTGGGAAATGTACTGGCAGAATCCAGTGACCGGCACGCCTGAGCCGTTTGTAGCGCGAGAGCAAGTCACGAACGGTCGCAAAATGAAGGGCACCTATTGCCCTGAGCACCTTCATCTGTACCATTTGTTGTGCAAGTGGGAAGCAGAGGCTGACAAAGACCACAACAAAACCAAAACCGGCATGCGTGAAATGGTCAAAAAGGGCGTTTCAACGGTCGCTGTGCCCATTTCCATCGTAAAGAAAAAAGACAACACGCCTGAACTGCTCAAAAAGTACGAACCGTTCTTCATGCAGTTGCAAAAAGATTCCAAGACCTACAACGGTATCAACCTTCTTCACTACAAAAACCCGGAAACTGGCATCAACGATGTCACCATGATTGTCTTTGACTTGCGCCTGTTCCAGCAAGAAATGGCAAATATGAATCCAACGCTTTCCGACGCCATTGGCAATCTTGGCATCATGCAAAATCCTTTGCCCAGCGTAGCACAAGGGCTACCCCAAGAGGTGACCAATGATGTTATGAATCAAGGTGCCCTCCCACAAACAGAGCAAGGTCTGTTCACACAATGAGGTGAAATCATGTTATTTGGCAACAATACACAGCAACAGAACGGTGCACTCAATCTTGGCGCACAAGCCGGTGGGTCGCCCGCAGGCGCTCAAATGAATCCGTTTGGACAGCAAAACGGTATGATGCAACAGGCTCAGAACAACGCATTCATGGGGAGCATGATGGGCGGCATGGGCATGCAACCCGGCATGATGCAACAACCCATGGCCCCTCCCAGCGAAATGGAGATTCAATTGGCCATGATGCGTACACTTGCACCCATTGACCGGTTCATCGTAGGCGCACAGATGGCGACTTTTCTACAGATGTTCAACGACCTCGTAAGTTTCTCAGTGCTTGAAGTTTTGAAGAACGCTGAGTTCATCATTGATGACAAAGAAGGGAAAATGAAAATGGACATCACTTCTCTTCCTCAGAACCTACAGACCATGAGTGCTGAAAATGTCAAAAACCAGTTCAGTTCGTTGCAAATGGCCAGTCAGCAAGGTATTCAGCAAGCAGAGATGCAACAACAGCAAATTGCGGCGTTCGCACAGCAGTCCATGATGGGCGGTGCATTGAGCGCGGCGCTGGCCAACGAAGGATTCATGGACAAGGCTGGCTCCGCCGCTGGCAGTTTCATGGGTAGAATGATGGGGACGCGGTGATAGCATGATGAGAGACTACGGATTTACTGGACTGTCCAACACAGCGATGGAGATTTTCGCTCCACGAAAGAGTGTGATTGTGGACATGATAATGGTGCAACTTCTGACCATTATTGTCACGCTGTGCATTCTACTGGTGACATCCAGTAGTAAAATGAACAGCAACACCATGGCGTACCTTGTGCTGGGACTATTCGGAGCGTTCTTCATGCTCACCGGCATTTATTCTCGCATCTCTGAGATTTAAGTCCGGGCCATGCCTTCCCCATTTCTTCAAGGGGCACTCGCTTGATGTTAGGCTTGCTTTGACGCGCATCTGACATCCACACTCGGTGCATCGGTAATTTTTCCAACTTGGACATGCTTTGCAGATGTCCAGCCGAATCTGTTTGACATCATGGGGGACATATCGGCGCAAGGCGATGTCTCTACCGGCTCTTGACAAGTTTCTCGCTGTCTCTATAGAAACAGGGACGCCCATGATTTTGGGCTTGATACGGGGCAATTTCATCGGTGTTGGTAGGCCGTTTTGTTCAAAAAGGTTATTCATGCAGTCCCCCTGCGATACGGTATGGGAGGGGTTCGTCAGACCAAGCGAAGTTGTCCCTTCTGTCAGCACGGTGACCGTGACGCTCTTGAACAGAGCATCATTGACGGCATCGCCAGCCCTCAAGTTATGGACAAAGACATGGGTTGGCGGAGCAACACAGCAGAGCGACACATGAAGAACCATGTTGGTGAATACCACAGCACTGCGAACCATTCATGTGCAGTCTGCACCAGTGACCACCGCAGTGCGTTGGAAGTTGCGTACTTTGAAGGTGACCGCACTTGTCAAAGCATCGCCGACGAACTGGAGTGCAGTGAGGATTCGGTGTACCGGCACATGAAACATCACTTTCAGCCGCTTGTCAAGAAGAGTTCGGCGGCGGTTGTGGCCATCAAAGTCGGTGAAGAGGTGGACATTCTACGAAACAATGTCCAAGGACTCAATGGAAAACTGGCTCAGTACATGCTGGAGACCAACATTCACGACGACGGTGTTATCAGTGACATGGTGCGACTGCATAAAGAAGTCAGAGAGACACTCAAGGACTTGACGGCCTACCAAGAGAAGTGGGCTGAGCCAACGACCAATGTTGCCAACAACACCATCAATGTTCTGAAAGTTGAATTGGGCAAGGAAAGCCCCGATGTTTGGAAGCGAGTCAAGGCCAGCCTGCTCGCCAATGCTGACGGCACAGTGGATGAAGACATCCTTGACATTTTGTGAGGTGAAATGAGTGCCAATGGCGACCGGTTCGGACACTCGCATGTACTCGCCTCGTAGCGAGTCCAACCTTGGGTATTCCAAAGACGATGATGACTACAAGCACGGTGGTGGCGACCCCGAGCAAATGGAAATCATGCGCGACAAAAAGCAGGCAGAAAAAGAAAAGCCTGTGATGAGTGAAACACTGCCTCACCTGCAAATCACCATACCCAAGCAAGACCCGCCAATGATGCCTCCGCTCATGGAAGAAGAGGAAGACCCGCTTGAAATGAGCGACCAGTTCAACGAAGGTCAGCAATTCGGAGCCATGACCGGTATGCCTGACATGGGTAACCTCAGCATCGGCGATGCTACGGGCACCATGCCAGCACCCGGCGGCATGCTTGCCACGGGTGAGCCAATGAAGGATGCTTGGTCGTCGTTGATGAAGTCCAAGTTGGACGAAGCGGGGCGAAGCAAAGACAAGTCGTGGCGACAGTCTCAGTTTGAGATTCAACCGGGTGGCGCTCGCATTGAAACCGCCACTTCTCGCCGCTCAAAACAACAATCACGAACCATCAGCCCCGGCAAGAAGCGAGGACTGGACCGAGCCCCACTGGCTGTTCACCGAACGCACTTGGGCGTTGAGACCAAACAACCCCTGCGACTGGACGCACAGAAGTATGGACAGCAACAGGCTACGCAGGCCCGTAGAAAACTCATGGGGAATGTCCCTCAAATCCCTACAGGGCACGGTATCGGTGCTGAAACCGATTACAACCCACGCGTCCCCAAGGTGGGCGGCTCAGGTAAAATCAAAGAGCCAAAGGCAATCCGAGAAAGGGGCAAGAGTTTCGCCAAGTCTGTAGAAAGCATTCGCGCTGACATGGAAGAAGTGCGGAAGAAAATGAACTACATGCAGTTCACACAGATGCGAAGGCTCATGCGAGACCTCAAAGACGCTTTAGAACGCAGAGAAAAGAGCAAAAAAGCGGCGGCTCAAGGCGGTCACGGCAACAATCGTGAAGCGGGACATCGTGAAGCGCAGGACAGCACCACCAAACCCGAAGGTGCTACCGAAAACTTGGAGGACGACCCCAAGAACTGGGGCGCTCCCAGTCTTCTCTTTGCCGCTAAGGGGAGCGGGAGGGTAGGCTGATGTGGAAAGTTCACCTTCCTGCGACCAGTTATCTACGCAAACAGACCCCGTTTTTCGGGACAAATCACTTCCTCAAAGCACTGAACAGGCCGCTTTTGAAGTCCGCAGGGTTGACTTTTGACGGTCAAATGGCTCACGGGTGGGCTCCGACGCCAGCCGGAATTAGCGACGACCACGGAGAACACGACCACCCGCCGTTCAATCACCACCCTGAGACGGGTGAACTGCTGGAGGGCGGTCTTCACCCCATTGATTGGATGCACCGTGAATTGATGCGAGACTTTGGACTTGACCCAAGGTCAGCACAGACTGTCATGCAACAGGCCATTGACCTCTACAACCTTCGCCACGATAACGCTCACGGCCAAGGTCGCTCCAATCACACACTTCCTGATTTTGACAGCCCTCAGTGGCGCAAAGTGCATGTTGGTCCGTATTACGGAAACGAGCAAGACACACACAAAAGGCTCGTCAGAGGTGCTGAACCGGTTCACGAAGGTGGTCCACGCCCGCTCATCACTTATTCACTCAACCGTGGAAATGTTCCCGGTGGAGCAGAGGGCAGTTGGATTGATGCTGGCTTTACGCACTTCAACCGAGAGTTGGGCGAAGTGTTGAGGGGCTACGATGTTGACCCAAAAATGGTCAACAATCTACGGTATGTAAAGCACAATCGTCTCCTTCCCGGCGACCTCAGCGGTGGCATCGTTCAGTCCATTGGTACGGATGATTTTAGACGGTTTCAACAAAGTGGCCAATTGCCTCAACGCTATCTGACAGACGCTCAGCGTGAGTCCATGTCGGACCGAAGAATGCACCCCGAAGTTCACGCTCACCAACTCGCTGAGTTGATGCCGAACGATGCGTTCAGGATGATGGGTGCTGGTGGTAGGGGCGCTGGCGCTGGATTCAACGGAGAAAAATTGCAGGCCATGTTTGACCAATTGGGGCTGGACCACGAACACAGCCCCGAAGAACTCAATCAGATTGCAAGGTCAGCCATGATTCGTCTCCTGTTTCAAAACAAATCGCACGGCATCAACTCTGACAGTGGCGGTGGTGTAGGGGGCGTTCTTCGTCCAATTATCCGAGGCATCGGGTCTCATCACGACGAGGAAACTTACCGCCTTCACGCACAGCACGCTATGGGAGCGTCAACGAACGAAAAAACGCCGTTCGCTCGCTCTGCCAATCACAGAGCAAAAGAAATTGTAGCGCACATGAGTCACGCCGCAGGTAAATTGATGGCTGATGGTGCCTCGCAAGACGAGGCTCTTGAGCGTGTTTTGACACAACTGCGAGCCTCTGATGCAGAATCCAATGTTTCTGACGAGTACAGAGACAAAGTGCAAGGTGTCATTGACAAGTTGTTGGATGCCAGCGAACACGAGCGTTTCACTTTTGGCGACATTCCAACCAGTTATGAAGAACACAATCTTGAGACGCCTGTGCCTGACTTCGGACGACATGACGCTCCCGACCACTGGCTACATCGTGTTTATCCCGGTCAGCACATGCTTGCTCCTTACGGTGCTACAGAACGAGAGGAACCCATGACACCTGAGCCCGCTCCTCGTGCGGCACCTGCTCCCATGGCTGGCGGTACGGTTGGAGTTGCACCGAGACCTATGGCAACTCGTATGGCATCGCCTGCTGAACAAGCGTTCCAAGGGGACTTGGGACTGCCGCCCGGTCAAACTTTCTTTGATTTGAAAAACAATGCACTGGTGCAACAGAACCCTGACATTCTTACCAGCCGAGATGTCGTGAGCGACATTGATTTGATTCGGAAAAAAATGGGCTACTTTGACGGCTTCCTGCGAGGTGAGTTCTGATGGACAAGGTTCTCGTCGTGAAGGCCATTGAGCCCAATTACAACACGGTCAGCGGTGGCCCGCCCATCATGGTGGTAGGTGGGAACAGAGGCAGTAGGCCGAGAGGTACGACAATGAGAGAAAGGCTGGGTGGTATCGGCGGAGGACTTGTCGGTGTTCTTGGTGCACTTGCTGGTCGTCATCGTAGTCTTGGCGGACTCGCTCAAAGCATGGTGAGCGGAGGCGCTCAAGGAGCGGCACTCGGTCGCGGCCTTGGTAGAAGGCTTGTCGGTCGTGAAAGGCAAGCAAGGGCCGACATGGATGAAGAGGCAAGAAGGGACTATGCTCGTATGGCCGCAGAGGGTCGCTTTGACAACAGGCGATACGATGTCAACGACCGTATAAATCCCGCAACAATGCGTCGTCGGGTTGCAGAAGTGAACCGAGAAGACGAACTTTCCGCTCAGCAAGCAAAAGAAGCACAAGCAAGACAGAGAGCACAAGCCGCCGCAGAAGGCACTCAATTTGGCGCGGAGAATCGTAAGTTTGCACAGGCCTACCGTGATTTGCGAGAAGCACTCGTAGCCGCTGGGGTACCCGAAAACGAAATAGATGAGCGTATGAACTTGTTCAACCAAACAGCCCGAAACCAGCGACGCCAAAGAGAAGGCTCGGTGGGAGTTGTTGACCCGATGGAAGGTGTAACAAGGGCCGATGGCTCTGTAGTTTCCCCACAGAGTCTTGTAGCAGTAAGCAATTCTATACCTCAATTGGGAGAAAACAGTGCCTCTGCTGAAATAAACACCATTGAAAATCAAAGCAACCAGTTTAATACAAATCGGACTGATAGAGCACTTGGAGGTTCTGCATCTGCTCCTGACGATGACGAAGAAAAACCGAAACTACCTCCGGCACCGGGGAGTCTTCTTGCGATTCAAGATGAAGAGAGTGATAACTGATGGCTGACATCAACGACCTCGTTCACGAGATGGACACGCAAATGTCAAAGAAATCGTTCGCTTATTTCTTCACTGAGATTCTTGACTTTGAACTGTCACATCATCACGAAGAATGGCTGAAAGGTCTGAACGAGAATCGCTACTACTGCGTCAAGGCATCCCGTGACCACGGCAAGTCGGTGTTCTTCATGTCCTACGCTTTGTGGCTGGCGGCGTTCAACCCCAACACGCACATCATGGTGTTCAGTCACAGCCTTGAGCAGACCTTAGAACACATGCGATTTATCCGAAACAACATTGATTCCGCTGACATTCTCAAGGGACTTAAGCCACAGGGCAAGCCTTGGGCTAAGTCCTACTTTGAGTTCACCAACGGCAGTCGTATCATGGCCAAGTCGGTGGGCGGCGCTACCCGTGGTTTTCACCCGGATGTTGTTGTTTGCGATGACATTCTGTGGGGTACGACCAGTTCGGAGTTGCAAAGAGCCGCCGATTGGTTCTACACCGTCTTGCTCCCTGTTCTTCACCACACCGGTCGTTTGATGATGGTCGGTACACCGTTTTCGTACAACGACCTGTACGCCGAGTTGGAGGACAAAGACACCTTCACTGTGGAGACTTACCCTGCTATTTTGCCCGACGGCAAACCACTGTGGCCCGGACGATGGCCACTTGAAGCCCTCAAACAGCGTGAGGAATCCATGCCTGCCATCAAGTTCGCTCGTGAATACCTCTGCGAACCCATCCACGATATGTCCAGCATGTTCCCCATGCACTTGTTGGAAAAGGCTCGTGACCCAACTCTGCGTCTGATGGACAAGGCCGAGTACGAATACGACGACAAAGGCGAGTCCACAGGTATTTTCGGACAGCACTTCATCGGCTACGACCCTGCTATTTCTTCGGATAAAAACGCTGACTACACGGCCATGACGGTCATGCGTATGTTGCCCGGTGAGGATGTGAAGCAGTTGATTCACAGTGTTCACGAAAAGGGCTTGTCGTCCATGGCGCAAAAGCGCATGATGGTTGCCCTCAACAGCAAGTTCCAGCCCGACCTCATTGAGTTGGAAGGTAACAACTTTCAGCGCATGTTGGAGGCAGAGATGCGTGAAATGGCGGCGGACATGCCCATCAAAGTCTTCATGACGACGAGGGCCAAGAAAGAGTCCATGTTCATGAGTTTGCTCCTTGCGTTTGAGCAAGGGCACATCAAAACGCCTTGGGGCGACGAGAAAAGCAAAGAGTTCACGAGAACGCTTGAGACCGAACTCAGTCGGTTCGGCATGCAGAAAAACGGGCGATTGGAATCGGTAGGCAGTCACGACGACTTGGCTGTGAGTGTGGCGTTGGCCAACTGGGCAACGAAGGAGTTTAGGGGCACAATTGTCTTGTTGGACGACTACCTTGAGGGCGTGGACGACTGGTTTGGAGATGTACCTCAACGACATGTCGCAGGAGCAAGTTGGTTCACAGCATGATTTATGTGATACCAAAAGTTGGGTGATGTTATGTGGCCAAGCCTGAGTGTCGGAAACGCTGTTCATTCGGTTGACATGGGCCATGAGATTCTCAACACCATCGCCAGCAACCTGCTCGGCCATCCGATGGTGGACGAAAACATCGCCAAATCCATCGCATCGCAGTCGGTTCTGTTCAGTGAAGAGCAGATGCCTCCTCCTCAGTACGCTCCCTTTTCGCCGACCGGCGAAGGTTGGTTTGAAGACAAAATCGGTAAGAGTGCCAACGCCGTGATTCGTGATTTGCGAAAAGCACGCCGAGTGTTCAAGGAAGACAAAGACGAAATTGACAACATCATCGCCAGCGTTCGTAGTCTCAAGAGTTTGGAAGTGGAGGCAACGCTGGCTAAATTGGGATGGGCCGAGGGACACCGAGACACCATGCGTAAAATGGGATTGACCAACAAAGACCTACGAGCCTTGCGATTGTTCGGCGATACGAGAAAGGCGAGCCTCCTCAGAGCCTGTCACCTTTGGGACAGCGCCGAAGAATCCTTGCTCAAGTTGGACGAGTTTGAGGATGTGTGGGGAGAAGAAGAAAAGAACGCTTGGGTCGGAGCCATGACACAGAAACAGGATGCGAGAAAGGTTTGGAGAAACGCTTTGCATCAGTTTGACAACTTGTCCAAAGAACAACAAAAGTGGATGAGGCTCGCCAAGGAAGAATTGAAGGAGAAAGGCGCGATGAAAGCAAGAATCATCGCTCAAAACCTCATTGAAAAAGGTGTACCGAGACTGAACGCCAATCGTTTGTCCAAACTGCTGAACATGTACGGTGAGGAAATCAACATCATCAAATCACACCGCAAAGGCGAGTACATGTGCATGGACCGCTCAGGTCTGATTCTCAAAGACGCTTGGGCGTACGCCGCAGGCTTCCTTGACGCTGACGGTTACATCACCATCACTGAACGAGGAGAGCCAAGAGCAGGGTTCATCGCCACCGGTGACCGAGGTCGGATGCACTGCGAAGAGTTGCACAAGCACATCGGTGCAGGCGTTTTACAACTTGACCAAAAAGTGTACTCGGACAACCAACGAAGTCAGCACCGTGTTAGTTTCTACGCCAAGGATGATTTGAGCAAATTGCTCGGACAGTTGACGCCTCACTTGCGGATGAAAGACATGCAGGCAAAGGCGGTGTTGGCTTACATTGAGGAGAAAGACCCCGTGCGGAAAACGCAGTTGAAGCGATTCGTGCAATTCTCCAACAGGGATGGAACCGTTAAAGGCGAGGACTCTCTGCGAGAATGGGGAGTAGACCGTGAAACAGTCATGAATTGGGCAGAGGGATTGTGATGGCAGAGAAGGGAAGAGTTGGCAGATTGTTGGAATCCATTGGCAATCCGTTTCGTAGGAGAAGCACCCCTGAGCCACAGATGCCTTTGTGGACCACCGGTATTCAAGAACCCGTTCTTGTACAGGGCATCACCATTCCAGCACTGTACGCTGTTGCCAACGAGAACTTGATTTTGCGAACAGTTCTCAGTACGCTCCAGCAAGAGATTTTCCGACGAGGCTACTACTGGGACAAGAAGTTTCACAAGAAGTGCATTGACTGCGACAAAGAGTACCAGCACGATGTGGAAACTTGCATTGAGTGCGGCGGCGATGTCCGAGACCCGGACCCAAATCAGTTGGTCTACCCACGATGGCTCCTTGAACAGCGCAACTCCATGGAACAGACTTTCATGGATGTCATGAGAGAGGTTGAATACGACCTCAACATCACCGACGACGCCTTCCTTATTCTCATCAAAGAATACTTCATTGACCCTGAAACCAACGAAATGGCCTTTTACCGCATCAAAGAAATCGTTCGTGGCGACCCGATTTTTATGCGTATCATCGCCGATAAGCGTGGTGTACGAGGCGGTCGTTTCCGAGTTTGTCCTATCCACCGCAACGAAG
>Ga0209348_1001336_pt1 | contig 12021 bp, 32 predicted proteins | sample ETNvirenome_2_30_FD_184065 | JGI IMG/M metagenome (GOLD analysis project Ga0209348, IMG submission 184065) | Marine viral communities from the Pacific Ocean - ETNP_2_30 (SPAdes) (version 2) | ecosystem: Environmental > Aquatic > Marine > Oceanic | place: Pacific Ocean | collected 2013-06-22 | reverse complement strand
GTCATCGACTTCGGGTTCATACATTATGCCACTCTGAATACTTTAAGTCTCTCTGATGAGACACCATCATTCATGTATTCTTTTAATTGATTGTCACACTGTTCTTTGGTTAGATTGGTTGCTCTCTCATCAACAAGTTCCCATCCAGTTGTTCCCAGTTGTCTTACCTCATAGAGTTTGTTCTCAGTCATTGTATTTGTGTCCTCAATTGTGTGGATTATATTTGTTCATAGTATATATTATTACTATGAGTAAAATAAGTAAAATAGAAAAAAAAGTAATCATGCATCTCCGTGCCAATTGCCAGTTGTATCCCACATATACTCAAGATATAGGGGCCACTCGCTGTCATATGCCTCAATTTCATGTGGTTGGATCGCATAATCTAGCTCGGTCACTCGAATACCATCCCAGATCATTCTACCACACTTATATGTTATCTGTCCTCTTACCATCTGTTTTAAATGCACAAGTTCATGTATAAGTGTAATGATATACCATGTCTTTGGCATCTGAGATTGTAGATCAATTACAAAGTCTCTGGGCCGATGAATATCACCGTACTCAGGACACACATCACAAAATCCAGTTCCATAATCATTCTTTAAATCATCATGTCTGATATCAATGTATAATTTGTGCCTTGGTAGAAACTTGGTTATAAACCAATCAACAACGTCTTTACAGAGTTGTTCGCTATAACCAATGCCAGAAGTTGTGAGAAAATACATGTTGACCAGTGTAGAAACCAGATAAAAGAAGAAATAAAAATAAGTTTTTCCCTTGCAGTCATATCTTTACTCATTATAACATACTCCACTCATGTTTGTCTACCTTATTCGGCAACACCATCCTTACCCTCCAAATCAATTTTATCCGCTTTTGCATACTGTTCAGTTAATGTCTTTACCTCATCAATCAGATTTGAGTAATCCCAGTTTTCTTCAATTTGTTCAGAGATGATATACACCTCATTACGTGTCAGGCCTGGATAGAGGTCTCTTACTGTTCGATCCACATTTAATTTGATTTTAAAACTCATTTAACTTTCTCCTTACAAGTACATGCAATTGAAATTCTCTTTAACTTATCATATATCAAATCAATTTCCTTGTCAATATCATTATTATAAGAAATAAACTCACATAATGACCGTAGTTCTTCTTTGGATAGATCAACCAACATTATGTCAATCCCCACTTAATTTTTAAATAATTCTCATCATGTATTCTTCCGAGAGCATCCAAATCATCATTTCCCTGACTATCGGTGCATTTGAATACGAACTCCTCACAAAAGTACTCAACTGATGCAATGCCAAATTCTTCGATGGTTTTGAACATCTCACCAATCATAAGATCATCTAATTCAAGATATTCAATACAATAGGCAAGGTTTTTCTCAATTTGTGTTGTGTGTGACATAAAATTAAACTCCTGTTGTGATTAAAGAATTAACATAAGATTGTTGATTATCCTCTTCCATTACTGTATCCCATACATCAATATATGCCATTAACCAACGTGTTTGATAATCACTTAAACTCTTATCTTCGGATAACTCATTTGAGTATAGCAGATCATCTGCACTCATAAATGGTAAATTGTGCTTAGTGCAGAAATCTTTTAAGATTTCACATAAAAGATCAATTCTGTCAACGATTACAGTCATTATGCAACCTCCATCATCTTAGCAACGAAAGCACCCATGAGTGTCTGATAGATGTCATCACATATTTTTGTGAGTTCATCATCACTTGCACCAATACTGGGGTGATATGAAACAAAATCCTCTACTGGATCTCCACCCAGAGTAACCTCTCTGATTGAAACATCAGCATTATCATCAATAAATGCTTCGTGTAAAACTGTTTCGTTTTGCCATGTGTTTTCAAAAATCATAAGACCTCTGTGATGTATATACTTATTATAATGGATAATTTGCTCATATTTATGATGAGTGTGCCACTAATCTAGGTGGCCTATCCACATTCCATATCATATTGTGCCTGTGATACCATAATGCTGTCCACTTTTTCTCTTACTAAATTACACCACTCAATATCTTCCTCATCAAGATTTGGATTTTCTTTAAGATAATACCTTAATGCATAATCTATAGTTGTTAGTTCATAGTTGTCTAATTTCATTCTGTTTCACTCATACTATCCACAAGTGCATCAACTTTACTACCATAGTCATCAGGTTGGTCTTTACCCTCTGATAAACTATCTAAGTATCCCTCTGATACTACATGATCTATAATGTCATCATCATATACTCTGATTGATAGTTCGGCATCATCACTTGTAATGATGTTTTGCTTATCAAGTGCATCCCATATCAGGGTAGAGATTTTGTGTGATACCTCTTCTGGTAGCACTTCAATAATGTTGATGTAATCCATTAGTTCCACTCCATAGTTGGTTGTTTTGCCTGTGCCTTTGCAAGTTTTTCTTCAAACTTAACTTTGATGTTCTCTAATAATGTGTGAACATCAAACAAGTCTTCCCACTCATTTAATATCTCACTATCTTGATAATCAACCGAAGCATCAACAATAGTTGTTACTTTATCATCAACATACTCATATAGAGTATCAAATTGTTCATCTGTGAGTGTAATTGTTTTCATTAGTTTGCTCTCCTATCTTTTTTAAAATCACAATTTGCATATTCTTCAATTTCTTCGACTACTTCATCAAAACCATCATCCCAATAGTTTTCTGCAATATCAAGAAATTCTACCTCTGGCATATTCTTATAGTACTGGTCAAGGTCTGCTGTGACATAGGCAGCTAAGTCCTCTGTTGACATATTGTCAACTGTTCTCTCAACAAGAAATGACTTGAGTTCTTTGATTACTTCGGGTGTGAATGTTGTTTTCATTAATTGATCTCCTGTCCTAATTTGTTGAATGATTTGTTAAGATCTGGTATAAACAATACACCATCATCAGTTAATCTTGATAACATTTGCATAAACCAAATGTCGTTATACTGTTGCTCGTATGGGTCAAGATGTGGGTAGTAAATTTGTGAAAATTGGTTCATTTTAGTAACCTTTAATTCCTCCATCACCATATACCTCTTCCATTAGGATGTCATACAATTCTTTGATACCTTTAATATCAAAAAATTTATCTGTAAGATCATCAAGTATTTTTGATTGAGTTTCACCATCATAGTTTTTACTCAAGTCTCTGATTTGTTTGATGTAGTAGTTTTTGTTCATTAATCTAAGAGTTTTTCAAAAAAGGTTTCGATTTCTTTTGGTAGATCATCCATCATACCAGTATCTCTAAGTAAGTCATAGAGTTTAATGAGATGATATTGTTCATCCCATGTGATTTCGTATTTGTTCATTAGTTACAAATTCCCTCTCTTCTAATAAGATCTTCAAATGCTTGATTATGAGATCTTGTTTCTATAAGAATGTCTCTTACTCTCTCTCTGTCTAAACTGTCACCATCACCCCATGTGATATCAGTTGATGCCACTAAGTCAAGATAGTTAAGAGTTGCAAGTGCTAACTCTTCCCTAGTTAACCCATCTATCGGATATAAACCTGATGTAGGATTGTAGAAATCCATGCAGTAATCTAAAAATTCTCTGAAGTTGGTCATGTGGGGAAAACTCCTTTGTTGGTTACTTTAATATTATAACCGATACAAAGGGGAATAAATTCCCCAATGTACCAGTTTGTGAAGTGGTTATCTCAAATAAAGATATCCACCAGCCCAACCACAATTACGAGGATTAAGTACGTACTCACGTTCTTTAATAATTCTCATATCATATCTTACATGTTTAGCTGGGCCTCTCCAACTAGCTGGCATGTAAATTTGACCAGTTTTCTTATCTACAAAAGCATGAACACTTCCATCACGATACTCATTTCTATCTTGAAATGTATCATAGTTTTGTTGTATGATCTTATAGTATTTTCTACCTTTCTCTATTCTAAACTTCATTAAGTTTGCTGTTCCGTTCTCTATCTCATCTAATTGTTTTCTGGCATACTCAGGATAATTACCTGATAAATTACCATTTAATGTTCTTAAATGATATTCTTTGTAATTTTCTTCAAGTGATCTACATAGTTTTTCTGTCCACTCCAATACTCTCTCTTCAAGTGTAGTTTTACTTGAAACAATTGTATATTCATCATAGGAAACTGGTGTAGTAGTCATAAATGCTCCTGTGTTGGTTACTTTTATATTATAAGGTATTTTATACCCTATGCGTGGTAGTGTGTGACACATTAATAATTGGCACTAAATATGTGACCTTCTCCGATTAGTGTGTAATCATAGGAAAGTGCATTATCCCAAGTCTTCTCCCAATCTATCTCAATCCAATGTGGTAATTCTCTTGTTACATAACCACAATCAGTTGCAATTTGCTCTGCAAAATCTCCACCAGAATTATATTGACCTTGATACATATCTTCAAAATGATCGATAGCATCTGTGTCAAACTCCTCTATAAACTCATCAACTACTAGTTGTCCATAGTCATCAACTAATTGATGATACTTTGTATAGTTATCTTGAAATGCGTCTTCTCCGTAGTTTTCTATGAAATCACACATTTCATTATACTCCCAGTTAAAGAGTTCATTATAGTGGTCAAGAAGTTCCTGTGTATGTTCTTGCATTTGACCTGTTGGTATTCCCATAATAAGTGGTGGTTGTATATTGGGTGCGAGAAACAAAATATACCGTCACAACTATGCTAGTTGTGTCTTTAGTCATCTAATGACTTAGTATGTTTGTTTCCCTATTATTAATATAGCATAAAAAAACCATCTGTGCAAGAGGGTGTGACAGTTATTTAAGTGTCTGAACTGACATATAAATGATTGACCTTAGCATTAGAATGATCCTTACCTTTACCAAAATTCTGAGCATACTTGAACCCAACTTCATTAATAACACACTCTGAATACGATTTTCTAATAAAATCACAATCTGAATGTATTAATAGCCAAGGCACATCTATTTCATTTAATACTGATGCCAATCTTTCGTGTAATCCATCACTACCATCGCCTGTAGAGTATCCTAAACGCTCTAGGTATGGTGGATCAAGAAATAAGAAATCACCTTCTTTAAAAGGGAATGTTCTTATTAATTTAACTGCATCCTCATTATATATCTCGCATTGATTGAAAAATGTATAATGATTAGGTGATAGATTACATGCAAACTTCTTGTAGTGTCCAAATGGTACATTAAACTCACCCTTGGCATTATATCTCTCCATACCTGAGAAACATAATTGTCTAACAATAATATATGACAATGCTAGATCATATGGATTTGGATCGTCTTTATTAATTACATCTCTAGCATCATAATATCTTTTTTCAAGTTCATCATGCCCTAGTGTTTTCATATATTGAACATCACTAAACAATTTATAGAAATATTCTTTATCTTTAAGTAGTTTGTATAAATTAACGACATTATTATTACAGTCATTTAATATTGATGGTACATTAGCATGTAAAGATACAGCTGCACCACCACAAAATGGTTCAATAATTCTTTTTGCTGTTTTTATATAAGGCTCAATTAGTGGTAACTCTCTAGTCTTACCACCCTGATATTTAACTACAGGTTTCATAAACCTTTCTTCTCAAGAACTGGTGCAATTACTTCTCTCATATATGTAAAGAACTCTTCTTCAGTAAATGGTGCATCGATCTTACTAAGTAACCAATTAACACCATAAACATTTAACCCTTTCTTATTATACTTTGTAAGATACTTTTGGTCAATAGTTGATACTACTGGTATGAAATATCCTGCTTCATCTGCACCAACTGTTTCCTTTATTTCTTGTATTTTTTTATTAGATGCTTTAACCTTCTCACTATCAAAGTTTAAGCAACATTTGCTTTCAAGATAAAACTTACTTAGTGCAACTGTAAATAGATGATCTATCTGTCTATTCTTACCATTAACTTCTACTATATTATTATCCTCGATCAAATTAATAGCAGAACTATCACTTATTACTTTATTCCAAAACTGTTCTATTCTCTCGCCAAACGTTATCTGTATTCCATGAGCAGAATAACGATCTAGATCTAATGCCTCAAGTATATAAGATTGAGATTTTTTAGGTTTAATACTCTCAATCAAAGGAAGTAGGTTGTCATCAAGATAACTCATACAATTAAATCAATTTCACATAGTATAACCCACCCTAAAGATTAATGTAAGGTGGGTTGTGTAAGTTATTAAACTGGCCTAGTCGTCATACACTCTACACTCAAATGCGTCAGGATGGTTATCACAATATATTTCTAAATGCTTATCCTCATGTCTAGTGTGCCAATCATTAATTTTTCCCTCATTTGGTTCTACTACATCATCTTTATGGTAAACTTCATAATCTGCATGTACTTCTTCGAGTTCTGACTTCTTGTATTCTAACATACCATGATTAATATGTTCTTTTTTATCTTTAGGGTCAAGATAAACTTCGTGTTCTAAATCGTGTTTAATTTTAGACATTAACTTTCTCCTTAAGTAATTCTTTATACTGATATACTTGGTTGTTATTATAATACAATTTATAGTTCTCTGTAGTAAGATAGTAACCTTTTATCTCGTTTCCATCACAATGCCAACCATAACCAATCAATTTTTCACTAACACCATCCATCCTTATAAGTTTACCGTTAATAAGGTAATCGTGGTATCTTTCGTCTAAATTAACCATTTTTATGCCTGTTTGTGTTGGTATTATAACATAGGTTATATAAACTAGTTATAAATTTTATATTGTCTTTATAGTTGGATAGTATAACTTAACACATATCACCATCAATTACTTCTATTTCTTTATTATTATTTCCTCGTAGTAATGCTAAAAATCGAACACTATCATTGTAACACGCTTTATGATACCTGATATTTTTTTTAACATTCTTAATTAATACATCATGTATTTCTTCTGGTGAAGCTGCAGAGTGTAAAGTATCATCAATACACTCTTCAAGTTGGTTTAATGAGTAATCATCGTGAGACATTTGTTTGATCGTATTTAATGGATTGTTGTATCATAACTTGCAATTCTTTTGTTGTCAAGTTATTCATCCATTTCCAATTGGGGTCTTTTTTATCCCATTCTACTGAAAATGATCCGTCTTTATTTTGATTTATTTTCAGACTGTCTTTGTTCATTTTTGTGTTCTCTTTTTTTAATCATTTTAGCATACAAAACTTCTGCTTTAGCATATATTCTTGGATTTTGTTTAGCCCGTTTGATTAATATTTTTGCTGTTTTTTTGATATTCCAATCTCTCATTTTCTGATTGTCTTTCTGATATTTTTGCAAGTAAACTATCTATATTATTTTGCAATTGGTATATATCGTTAGAATGTTTCATAATTTGCTTTTATTATAAAACCCCTTAACTAAAAAGTCAAGGGGATATGATTATTAACTAATTTTACTTTAAGGTGGATGTTGATATTTAATCATTTGTCTGCTAGGATAAACGTCTAAATTGTTTTAAATTAAAACCTCCTTACATATACGTTTACAAACATGTTGGTCGTCTTCACAGTCAATTAGACACTCGTAGTATTCTGTGATTAAATCTTCTTCTGTTTTTTCTTCTTGATAAGATCCAGATAATTGATTAAACGAAATTAAGTTGTGCATAATTGTCTCCAAATAAATTACAATAACAAAAAGATTTAAATCATCTTGTTACCCCTAATTCTATCATTATTTAGACAAATAATGTCTGTATTTGCCGATACAATTTAACAAAAATTTATGCCTACGCACTTATACCTACCGCCATTTTGCTAGTGGTTTTGTATCAATGAGTTTCTGTGTTTCAAGTTCATCACTCTCATCAGGATTGGTGTGGTGTGTGACTTCCTTTAAAGTTTTAAGGTATTCTAAAACGTGTTCTCGTATCTCCATCAAATCCTCATAACAGTTTTGATTATATGCACAACCACGCAAATCAGGGTCAGGTTTCATAACTGACTCAGTAAATAAATCTAACGCTCTCTGATATTTTTCAGCAGAAGTTTCATTCTGATCTATTGAGTTTTGATCGTGCATTTTTCTCTTTTTTAATTCCTTTTTGTATGTATATCATAGCACATTCAAAATTTCTTGAGAAGTGTTCTACGATACCATTGTGAACAATAGCAAACTTCTTTCCGTTAGATGGTATGGCAGCCCACATACCATCTTTAGTTACATATCCTTTCTTATTTTTTATTGCATCCTTATAAAAGGTTTGATAGTTAGAATTTCGCATTTACACTAACCACAGTTGCTTTTGGATTTCTCGCAAGAGCTGTATCTCTAGCATCAGAATAATCTCTTGCCTCTACTTCCTCGTAGAAAACACGACCAGCAACATAAAGTTTCACTTCGCATCTCATAGTAGTTTCCTCTTTTGGTATAAACATATTATATAATAAAAAAGGGGTCTTTGTGACCCCTAGTGTGACAGATATAAAAGTGTCAATATTATACTTGAAGTGCATCGTCTATTGATGCATAATCAGTATCTTCCTCATCGTCTTGGTTTTTCTTTGTTTCCTCTGTAAGTTTCCAAGCAACAACATCTTGGAAAGGAATTAATTTACCAGCCATAACCTCTTCATGAGAACTAGGTGCAAATAATAACTCTGCTTCTACATGTTGTGCAGGATATCTTCCATTCTTAAATTTATACATGGAAATAGCATCCAACTTTCTGTAAAGTTTTTCTCTATCGTTATAGAAATCCAATCTCTCTTGCATTTCTTTACCATCTTCATCTGGTGGTGGAGTAATGACAATCTGATGCATTGGATGTGGTGATTGATCTTTATGGAAGGTGGCACATCTATACATTTCATCTATGTGCTGTCTCCAACGTGCTCCGTTCTTAGCATTCTGCAACCAATATTTTGATGGATCTGATATACAATCTGCTTTTCTTGGATCAGTAAACAAATCATCATTCATATAACTTCTGAATGATTGATTAGTAAATGTTTTATATCTAGCGGGTTTAAATCTATCTGAGTTATCTGCAGTTAATTCTTTGAATAGATTGTTTCTTTCTTTTTTGGTTAGACTATTTCCACCATACTCATCAATCTTTGCTTTAAGTTGATCATGATCAACTTGTGTGCCATTTGCTTTTTTGTAAGCATCTGCATATGCGTTTACACCAGTCTTTACATCTGTGACAGTATTTTTTCTGCGATAAACTCCTTCTTCTGGATCATTGACTTTGTTTTCAAAATCAATTCTAGCTAATATGTCTTTGGGTCTTACTATCCAAAAACAATATGATCTTATGCCAAGTGCTTTAAAAACTTCGTCATGCAAACGAGTTCCACCATTTAATGTGTCATATGATTCATCTATGCAGATAGGATACTGACTCATATCTACCTTGTTTTTTTCATATGACTCTTTTAATTTCTCCCTATCTCTAGGAAGTGAGTCTGCTTTTTTTCCACCATTAATGATGGATCTGACTTCACTAATTGGCAGTACAACTTTGTCTACCAACTCAACATCATGTAAGTCGAATTCTTCACAAAATTTTGTAAAGTCTGCAGTCCAGTTATCTGGATCGCAGTGCTCTAGAGTGATATAATTATCATCGCACAAGAGTGATGTGTCAAAGACACTTGCTGTTTTTTCAGTCATTATAATAAGATCGTTAGATCAATAATGTGTATATTTTAATTATAACAGATAAATTATTTCTTGTCAACTACCATGTCTGAAATCAAACGATCACCCAATACTCTTTTCATAAGTTTGAGAGTTATCTGTTGGGGTCGTTGTTTCCAACCATACCACTTTGATTTCTTTCCACTCTCATAAGGTGGCAGTTCACCAACTGTCCAATATTGCTCCGCAGTGCAATCATAGGTGTTACCATTATATTCCAACCACCAATGTTTTTCTCCTCTATAATCTTCACCACTCATAGGAACTAACTTATCTGTATCCATCAGATAATATAGTGCCTGTGTAGCATGATAACAGTGGCCATAAAATGGAGACCACAAAATATTATCCTTATACTTTAATTTTTTACATTTGAGTAACTCAGGTTTAAGATTTTGTTGTATCAATCCGATTACCAAACACATATTTGGTTCACTAAAATCATAAGGTTCAAAAACAAGTTTCCTTGTTTTTATAATATTATTACCATCATAATTATGTCTTTCTAGTGTTTTCATTCCATAGCATCCTTCCAAACTTTTATACTGGGAGATGCCCATTGTCCATATGCATATTCTTCTAGTTTAAAATTTTCTTTTGAATGAAATTTCATTTCAAGTTCATTTTTATTAAAAGGATTTTTTATTAATTCTTTAAATTTTTTATCAGGATGAAATGGAAGTGATTTAGCATACTCCCAAAATGCTGTATCATACTTAGATCCATATTGATAATGCCAGAGTATAAAAGTTTCTATCTCTTTCATCAATTTTTTAATCAAATGATTAGATTTATTTGGAGATGTAATTCCAAATATACAATCCCAAGCAAATTCTGCTACACTGAGGAAAAAAGCTGTGGAATTTGCTTCCATTGGTTCCATAAAACCACAAGCATTTCCATTTAAAATAGTTCTATTGCCTACAAATACATTTTTAGCCATGTAATTTTCAAAAGTTAATGTATCATCAATTTCAGATAAATTAAATCTTTCTAAAAAATCTTCTTTTGCTTCTTTGTCTGATGTTATTGTATTATTATACAAGTATCCATAAGAAACACTATCCTTATTGGGAATTACGAATGTCCATCCATTCGGTGTGGTAACAGTTCTTGTGTAATGTAGATCGGGATCTTTACCATCTTTACTTGATAAGAGAACAGCATTTAATGGATTAATAAGAGTATCATAATTACTCTTATCCCTATTATGTCTACCTCTACAATCTATTATATAATTGGCATCTATTTCTTTCTCAGGATCACTTATACTTTTCTCTATAGCATTAAAATGACTTGATTCTAATACACATTTAGATAATTTATGGGGAATATAATGTATTGCATTTCCTTTTCCAGAAAAAGAATGAAATATTTTATCTTGTTTTTTACCCCACCCCTCATATAATATACCAGTTTTAAATGTTGCATCAATAGGATTTTCATACCAATCCATCTCTAATACATCAAAAATAATATCAGTTACATTTAATTGAGAACCTAGACCTACTTTTTCTATTGGAACACTAGGGTCATGGTATATTTCAATTTCATCTATTGAGTCATTTATAATTCTACCATAAAGATGGTAATGTAAAGCAGTCAGACACGCAGCATTACCAGCTCCTACAATTGCTATTTTTTGTATTTTTTTCATGAAAAAAACTTTTCCAATCTATTCTCGTACGGTAATACTCTTTGCTCTATTAGATCACCATAGTTGTCGTGTAGTTCGCAACCTAAGTAATATCTATCTAACTTCTTTGCCACCATAGCAGTGGTTCCTGATCCCATAAATGGATCTATTATGGTGTCACCTTTTTCACTACCAGCCAATATGCATGGTTCAATCAATTCTGATGGAAATACGGCAAAATGAGCTCCCTTATATGGTTTCTTGTTTACAGACCAAACAGATCGTTTATTTTTCCGCTCATAAGACTTGGTAAGACCACTATGAGGCTGTAGGCCAGTACCAGGATTATGGTACTTACCTTTAGTGCGGTCTCTTGTACCCCAGTCTTTTGCGGGTTCTTTAATTGCTTCATTGTCATAATAATAATACTTACTTTTACTTAACAGAAAGATATACTCATGAGACTTTGTACATCTATCTCTTACACTCTCTGGCATAGGGTTTGGTTTATGCCATATGATATCCTGTCTTAGATACCATCCATCCGCACGTAAAGCAAATGCGAGCATCCAAGGGATACCAATCAGATCTTTATCCTTGTATCCTCGGAGTTTGTTAGATCTTCTTGGTGTAGTCTTAGGTAGGTCTTGTCTATTAGCAGAGAATGA
>Ga0209348_1001335_pt1 | contig 12024 bp, 28 predicted proteins | sample ETNvirenome_2_30_FD_184065 | JGI IMG/M metagenome (GOLD analysis project Ga0209348, IMG submission 184065) | Marine viral communities from the Pacific Ocean - ETNP_2_30 (SPAdes) (version 2) | ecosystem: Environmental > Aquatic > Marine > Oceanic | place: Pacific Ocean | collected 2013-06-22 | reverse complement strand
AACACCTCCCCCTGTGCATACCTTAAACTGACTTCATTAAGACTCATATAACCCTTTTTTTCATAATATTACTCATTTTCTTTCGCATTTCATACTTTTAAGGCTATCATCAGAATATTAACCCCCTTAAAGACTAAGTCTGTGGCTGAATCTTTCATTAACAACCTAAATTACGACCTCCCAGCACCTCAACGTAAACCTAGAGTGCAAAAATATACAGGAGGTACCAACTCAAGAGCAGTAATAGAAGCTCGTTGTCAACGTCTGTACTCAAAACAACTAGAAGGTAAAACTACTAGACAACTAGTAATAGAACATTCTCACAGAGAAGGCATATCCGAAACAACAGGTTGGGCTGATTGGAACAAGGTCAAAGAATGGAATGATCAAGATTGGTTGAAAGAAAGAGATAAAATGATTCCTCGTTTACAAGCAATGCGTATGCGTCTATTCAACAAAGCTATATCAAAAGGTCAACTTCAAACAGCAGCACAAATATTAGACAGCCTAGGCAAAGTAGTCGGTGAATCCGTAGAAACTGTTAATATCCAAGCTCCAGAACTTGCTATTCGTATAGAACCAAAAAGTTAATCAGAATATATTTAAGTTACCCACACACGCAAAAAATAAAAATAAATTTACAACTACACCCCTATTGTTACATATTGTTAAGATAATTATATATAAATATATTTAATTATATATATCGTTTAATATTGGGGTAGGGGAAATAATATTTTATTTTCTCAGTACCTAGAAAATCGCATACTTTTTAAACCATGAAAAAAAATTTAAAAAACGTGGACATGGGGACATGGTCACGTAAATACTTTGGATATACCAAAAATGGATATCTACATTTTGATGGTAAGAAAAAAAAGTTATCTCAAAATGATGACTTTTGTGACTGTGATTTAACAGAGACTGACGAACCATTTTAACTGTCTAGTACTCTTTAAATCAATTCTAAGGGGTGTTAATAAGTCTTAGGACTATAACACCCTTTAAAAAAAATAGGCCTTTCTAGGCTGACTTTAACTAAACAACACTAAATTAATTAAAACTATGTTTACCGATGAAGAATTAGAACACATTCTAAAAGCATTAAAACACCTTTATAAGAATACAATTAGTTCTAAGAATCAAAAAAAAATTAGGTTATCTATTATCAACAAAATTGAAAATAGTACAGATTTTACATCCTTTTAAAGATTCCTTAAAGCCTATTTTAAATAGGTTTTAAAGAGTCCTTAAAGACTCTAATTAAAATTACTTTATTAATTAAAATCATGTTAAAAAATTTTGTTATTTGGTCGGGATTCTATGCCCTGGGGGGGATAGTTTTAACCAGTGTTATTACTGAAAGTCTAAACAAAAGCACTTTTGCAGATTGTAAGGTTAATATCTCTATGGAGAATAAAGCCTGTCAACAAGTATTAAAAACTGGTTCAAAATTTCAACAAAAACAAGTATTAAATATACTTGCACTTAATGAACTTAAAGACATATAATTATATATGTCTTTATACAATTTTATTTAATTAAACTCATGAACCAACAAGAAATTTTAAACCAACTTGAAGAATCAAAGCAAGTCTTACAAGCTTGTAAAGAAATTATCCCTAGTGATAAGTTTTTAAGTTGTGAAGAATACAATACAATACTTTTAAGTCTTGTTAAAGATTCTTATTATTACAATAAAAATAAAGAATCTATTGATTCTATTTTAAATAAACTCTTTAATGTTTCCATTATCGAAGTTGAAAAGCTTTTAACTATTCAAGAGATAGCAAAAGAGCAAAATAGAAGAATAGAAGAATTAAGTAAACCTCTTACAACAAAACCAACAATAAGTAACTCTTAATTGAGTTACTTTTTTTTATTCACTTTATTAATTTAAAAACTATGAACTTTGCACCAATTGAGAATAAGCAATTAATTGAAACATCAAGTTTATTAAAACTAATTGCCAATAATGATATTAACGGCAATGAACAACACATTTATTTACATATTGCTAATACTGGGAGAATATTAAAAGCTTATGATGTAGCTAATAGAGGGGTTTATTCAGTGCCTCTAGAGTTAAAAAATAAAGCTATTAATGCAAGTTGTATTAGTATATCAACTAAGGAATATAAAAGGATATTAAAAGAGTATGAATAAATAATAGTTTTATTTTCAACTTTAATTAATTAAAAAAATGAATCACACATTAACGGTTAGGGGTGCATATAGTACCGACTTTAAAAGCAAAAAAGAGATATTAGAGCATTATAACTCTAATAAAGACTTTCAAAACTTGAATCCACTTGTAAGTGGTGCTTATATAAATAAAAAAGACGCTAAAAGGTTTAAAGTAGGTTATTTGAATGTTAGATATAATAATTTAATGAAAATAGCAGTTATAAACGTTAATAAGGATAAATTTCAATGAATTTAGATAAGGTATTTACAAAACATGATGATGCCGCACACGGCTGGTTAGAGGTTAGTTTTGATGATTTAATTGATTTAAATATTCAAAATAAAATTTCTAATTTTTCATATATAGATTCAAATAAAAATTTAATCTATTTAGAAGAAGATGTTGATATGACTTTATTTATGAAATCATATAAAGAAAAATATAATAAGGGGTTAGCTTATGTTGTAGAAAATAATTTTGAGATACATCCTATTCGAGAGTTAGCAAGTTATATACAAGTTGTATAAATCAAAAATAATACTAGCTTAAAGGGATGTTTAAAACATCCTTTTATGAAAGTATTTTTTTATTAAATACTTTTATTTAAAAACTTATTTTATTAATTAAAAATGATTTTAAAAATGTCAAAAGGTAATAAGAAATTACCAAAAACAACGGGAATTATAAGCTTACCGGCCGGGTTGACGTGTCCAGGTAGTTCGCTTTGTAAGGCATGGGCGGTTATGAATGATAAGACTAATAAAAGAGAGTTAAAAAGGGGTGATGAGAGTTTATTTACTTGCTTTGCCGCTAGTGAAGAATTAAGGTATCCTAACGTTTTTAATAGTAGGAGATACAACTATAATTTAATTAATAGTTATGTAATTAAAAGGGATGTAGACGGGTTAAGTAACCTTATAAACGATAGTTTATTAGCTAATAAAAAGAATATAGATAAGTTTAGAATTCATGAGAGCGGTGACTTTTATAACCCTCTATATTTAGAAGCGTGGTTAAATGTAGCTAAGTATAATAAAGATATAAAATTCTATTGTTATAGCAAAAGTCTTAATTTTTTTATGGAAACTTTTTTGCCTAATAACTTTTATTTAACTGCTAGTTATGGCGGTAAGTATGATTATTTGATAAATCAAGGTTATTTTACAAGATATAGCAAAGTTGTATTTAGTGTAGAGGAAGCTAAACAACTAGGGTTAGAGATAGATACCGATGATAGTTGTTGTTTTAAAAATAAACCTTTTGCACTTTTATTACATGGGTTACAAGAAAAAAACACCCCAAGTGCAATAGCATTGAGAGAGATAAAAAGAAATAAAAAACTAGTTACTGTTTAGATTTTAAAAGTAATAAGAATAAGAGTTTATAAAGCATATCGTTATTATCTGGGGTTATCTCATCAACTTGAGATAACTTTTGATGCTTAATGAAAGATTTAAACTCATTATTGGTTTTTATATCGTGATCATGAATCAAATTTTTAATAAAAGACATTAAAGGCGAAATTTAGTTGATTAGTATACTAATTAGTGTATACTAAAATATATAATTATACAATTAATTAATCATGAATGAATCGAATTTACGTTTATCGAACGTACAACAGAAAGCTATTAGGGCGTTAGCCAAGGCCGATGCTAGACCAGTTAAGCAAATGCTATCAATGGTTTTAAATGAAGGTTTTAACTGGATATTTAATGAGTTTTCAGAGAATATTCAACCTTATCAAGGGTGGCCTAATGATTGGGAAAAAATTAAAAAAGAATTAGAGCAAGAATATAAAAAAGCTATGGAGGTTAAATAATGAACAATAAAAATAAAGAAGAGATTTATGCAAAAATCTTTGATGCAGCAACTAATTTGCTTGTATGGAATAATGATTTACCTAAATCAATAGAAAATTTAGATATAAGACTAAATAAAAAAGATATAACCAAACTTAAAAATATTGTTTGGTATATATCTCATTCAAAACTATGGAAGTAAGAAAATGGTAAAAGAAAACCCTAACAAAGAATCCTGTAGAGAAAGAATGAAAGAACTTATTAGAGTTAAAAAACTCAATAGGAATCAAGTAGTTAAAAGGTGTATGAGAGAATTTGATGACGTTCATAAATCAACTTTTTATGGTTGGTATGATGAAGTCATTAATGAACCTGATATAGTCTCTTGGGAGGAAGATAGAAAGCTAGAAATAGTATCTGAATATCAAATTAAACAAGATCTTGTACAGAGAATGTTTAATCGTAATATGGAGCAATACGATAAGTATTGTGATGATTATGAAAGTGAAGACGAAGATAAGAAAGATGAAGAATTATTAGAGAAAATAGAAAAATATGAAGATAGACTTAAATACTTCATTAAAAAATAACATACACGAAAATTCGCTAACGAAAATTATGAAAATTAATGTTTATACACTTTTACCAGATAAAGTAAAAGATTATATTGCTGAAGAAATCAGCAAAACACTTATTAAAAACAATATTGATAACTCAGCATTTTGTTGGGATATTGATTGTAATGTTTTAGATATAGAGGAGGATTTATAAATGATTGATAACCCACTAGAACAGCAAACTTTAGAGACTTATGACAGTCTCTATATCAATGAAAAGTTTGAAGAGCATTGTTCTGATGCTGCTAAAGAACTAGCTAAAGATAATAATCTAAATCCAGATTATTATGAACCTTTTATAGAGTTCTATATTGAAGAATGTAGAGAATCAGATAGAGGTTATTTTTTCGGAGATCAAAAATATATTATCGATCTTTGGTGGGATCATAATAAAGATTTATATGAAACTAAAACACCTTATTTAACATGACTGAATTCGTACCAGTAACACGTTACTCCAGATGTAAAAGATACTCTGGAGCAACTATAAAATGTCCTAAATGCAATGAATTAGGTCAGATATATCATCTATCTTGGTCTGCTTTACAATGTCAGAATTGTAAAAATATGATTGATAAGTTTGATTGGTTGATACAAAAAGGTAAATATTCTAAAACTTAATCATTATCTTCTAAATACTTATCAACAGCAGTTCTAACTTGCCAAGAAACAGGTAATCCAGTTTTTTCCTTTCTCTCTCTAAGTTTATCTGCTGTTTTTTCAGTAAAATTAATCATCATTTTTGTATGATCATCAGTTTTAGGTCTTCCTTGTGGCATAAATATACAATTAGATATAAATATATATAACACAAAATAAAAAGACTATCAAGTAAAAACCTGATAGTCTAATCATTTACTGGAATAAACCCGTCACCCGTGTGCAGATGACTAATCGCTTATGAATGAATAATTAGGTCATGAAATGAACCTTGACTCTTCAAACATCCTCAACGGGAACTCATATACATCTTTGATTGAAAGTTTGGGGTCGAATCCAAATCTATTTAGAGTCATCAATAGTAAATTCTTTCAAAGGAGCAGCAACTAAGCTCATTATACACCCAGGATTAATATAATTAAACATATTATGATATATAAATATATATCCTATGAATGGCAAAAAAAGAAAAAGAAAAGAACCAAAAGAAAAAGAAATATATATTAAGTAAATAAGTATCTTAAGTAGATAAGTATTATAAGTGTATTAAATATTATATATATAATATATATATATTAAATATATATTATTAAGGATATAGAGAAGAATTTTTAAAATATCTGCTTGACAATTAAATAAGTATCATTTACTGTCAGTAGTGAACACTTAATTATCTATTAATGGATACAAAAAAAGATATAAAGGTTTCTGTCTTCCTTGATAAGGAAATGGCATCTTTTATTGACGAAAATAAAACTTATGGGATGAGGAGATCAGATTATATGCGTGGTCTTGTTTGGGAAAAGATGAAACGCAAAAAGGTAAAACCCTCTCAAACTAATAACGATCCTTTTGCTTCTTCAGTAATCTCAGTGAACATGATTCCAGTTGATTTAAAAGAATATGCTGATCTAATTGTTGAATGGTGGGCTGTAAGGCATCGAAATAAGGCAACTTGTTCTACAAGCGTTTCTGAGAGGATTTTTAAGAAGTTACGAACATTTCCACCTCAAGGCAAGAAGAATGCTCTTGAAAAGGCAATAGCAGGGGGATGGAAAGATATTTATGAAGTAAAGGAATCTAAATTTACAGAAGAACCAAAAAGTCATCCTGCTGCAAAAGTCTTCAAAGCAAGTGATTCTGATATGCCACCTACCTTAAAAGAGCTAGGTCTGGACAAAGCTATGAATGGAGAAAATAAATGAGAATTGAATGTTTTACTGCTAGAGAATGGTACAAAATAGCTGATACTATTTCTAGATATTGCCCTAGTGAACCACTTATAGAAAAATTTGTACAACAGATTTATGAAAAAGCTGATTTATTTTCTTATACGCATGATTGGTTTAAAAAAAATAATTTTAATCCTATTTATTTTCCAGACAGAAAAACTATAGAAAAGTGCGAAAATGGATATGGCTTAACAAGAAGAATGACAGATTATAAATCTGATGAAGGCAAAGGTATTATTCAATTTAAAAAAGATTATCAAAAGTATATTTTAAATAAATATGTAATTATAGAAAAAAAAGAGGAAAAATAATGGAAAAAATATTTGATCGCATATCAGTAATGAAAACTCTGAAAGATGGTATCAAAAAAGGTTATTGGACTTTAGAGGATTTAGATAAACCTAGTCCACAATGGAAAGAAGTTGTTGATACCTGTAATGGGCATCCTTTATACATTAAAGGTTATCAAGGTGTTAAGTTTGAGAATCTTGCTAGGGTTAAAGAACCCCCACCACCTCCACCACCAGAAGAGAAAGTAGAACTAACAAACCCCAAAGACTATCCAACTTATTTTTAATTAAACATGAAAACTATTAAAAAACTTCCTAAACTTCCTGTCTTCAGAAGTGAACGTGAACACAAATACTTTTGTGAAAAATCTAATAAATGGCTAAAGTATTCAACTACTCAAGTTTGTAATGAACTAGATGAGAAAGCAAAAGAAAACATTGAACATACAAGACATATTTGGCAACCAAGAGGAGAAACTGTTCATTACTGCTTAGAACAGAAGATGTTAGGTAGTGATGATATCGATATGGGTGACTATGAAGAATGGGCTATTCCATTGTTTGAACTGGAACTGTTCACACATTTTGAACCTATGGGTGTCGAGTATATGATGAGCAATCCTGTTAAGGATGTAGGAGGTCAACTTGATCTTATTGGGTATGACACTAAAGCCAAGAAGATTAGATTGATTGATCTTAAGACTAAAGGCAATACAACATATGATTTCAAAAAAAGAACTGGTTGGAGAGAACCATATAGAACAGATAAACAATTAGGTTGCTACATCGAAATGCTTAGAATGAATTGTGATATCGAACCTGATATCTGTAATACTATCTGGGCATACAAAGGTAAGTGTATGTTGAATGAAGATCAGCCTGTGCAACGATGCAAAGATGCTTGGCAGGAGGCATGGGAAAAGTTTGAAGCTAAACAGGTAGTGTTTTAATATGGGTTATTTATATTCAAAGATGAGTCCTTTTTACAATACAAGGACTATAAGTATCTCAACTGCTGGAACTAATATGTTTCCTACATCAACTGGAGTAGTTTATGATAACAATGCTTTTGATAATTTACCAGGTGATGAAAAACATTACTTGATCTCAGAAACTGAATTAGAACAATTAGCAATTGATGTTGCAGAAGGAAGTATAGGTATTTATGGAAGAACATCAGCTACATTTTTTAAACGTAAAAAAGAAAAAGTATGGGATCATAAAAAAAACTTAGGTCACGTTTATTTTTTTAAAAGTGCAGGAAGCCATAAAGTAGGTTGTTCCTGTGCAAATAATATAAAAAACAGAGTTAGATCACAATGTCCTGATGAAGTGCTTGCGGTAAGTGAAGCAAGAGCAGATTACAAAGATTTAGAGAAAAAAATTCATAGAATGTTTTCTAAAAATCAGGTAGGAAGATATGAAATATTTAATGATTTAACAGAAAAAGATGTTAACAAGATAAAAAAATTGCTAGGAAATAAAATAGCAGTAAAAATAAAACTAAGAGAAGAAAAATGACAAAGGAGCAAAGAATAGAAGCTGCTCAGAAACGTATTGAGGAGCTAAGAAAACTTATCTCGGAGTGGACTAAAAGATGATTAAAAAAAAATTTATACCAACCCATTTGTTTTCAGCAAATGCAATAACAAAACCTTATGCTCCTGTTATGACTTTAAAAAAATTCAATGATACAAGTGTTTATGAAGTGATGATTGAAAATGGAAACACATTCTATGCAAGTGAGTGTCAACTTGAAAGATTATGAGATATATACTTGATGTCTCAGGTAGAGACCTAGAGCTAATAAAAGCTTCAATTGTTAACTTTGAAAGGTCATTAGAACTGTCATCTCAAGGTGATTTTGAACATCTAATTGAAGAACTTAATGAGACTTATCTAAGTCTTAAAAGACAAAAAACAAAACAATTGAATTCAAAATTAAGAAGAAAATGGAAAGTAATGAGATGAAATGTTTTTATAAAAAATTAGAAAAAGCAAAAAGAACCATAATAAAAAATCTATGGATTCAAAAAGGAATGCTTACTGATCAATGGTTTCGTGAACAGATATCAACAAAAGAATATGTTGTAAGAGATGAAGATTTGAAAAGACGTATCAAAGAACTTGAAGGATAATATAATTTGGTATATAGTTATATATAAATATATCTACTAATTAATTAAAGATGCCGAAACCTTCTAGTTTTGATAAAGGTAAAAAAATACCTAAAGAAGAATATAAAAAAAAATTAGATAATTATTATCAATCAAAAAATTATAGTTACTTAGCAAAAAACGCTTACGATAAAATCCTTATATGTAAATTAAAACGTACAGCAAAAGAAAATTTTATATGGCCTTCCAAAGAAGCAAAAGCTTGGGTAGTAGAAGAATATTATAGATTAGGTGGAACTCTTATAGGCGATAAAAAAAATGATGATGATCATTTGATTGCAAATCTATATAACAAATCAAAAAGACAAGCTAATGCACCAAAATTATTTGCACAGGTAAAAGCAGAAGCAAAAAGAAAATTTAAAGTTTATCCTTCAGTTTATGCCAAAGCTTGGATTGTTAAAGAATATAAAAAAAGAGGTGGTACATTTGCTGGTCAAAATTTAAATCCAAGAGACTATAAAAAAAATTCATCTAATAAAACACAAACAAATATAGTCGTGAATGACAAGGGTAAAATTACACAAATAACGCAAACAACAGGTTTACAAGGTGAATCAACTCTTACTTTGCCTTCAGGTCAAACTGTTTCAATGGAACAGAATATAGCATTTGAAGAAGGACAATCGGCAGGGCAGTTGTTTTTTAATACAAAAGATTCAAATCTTTATACTGTCGAAGAAGAAACTAATGAAAGAAAGATAGTTGAACGTAGAGGTGATGCAAAAGAAGGTGATTTATGGGTTCATCCAAATACAGGTAATCTAAAAATGAAAGTAGGAGATAAGTGGGTAACTGTTAATGATCCAAATGAATTATCTAAAATAAATAATCAGAAAAGAAGAAAAGAATTAAGTGATGCTTTTGCAGAGAAACGTAAGAAAGAGAAAACTGAAATAAAAGAAGTAGTGCTTGAAGCAAAACCAAAAATTACCAGGGGACAGTTTTTATACAAGTACAAATCACCTCAGAATTTTTACTCCTGGCAGGATTTGGCAAGAGAACATATTAACTGTAAATACAGAAGTCAGCAATATATTTATGATTCTCCTGCCTATTATTTAAAAGATGATTTATGTAATTCACTAATACATACCAATATTGACAATCTTGAACTTACAGAAAATCCAAATATAGTAAACCCAAGTTTCTTTTTACTAAATTCAAACAAAGTAAACGAGATCAAATATTCATTTATTGAGTGTCATAGATGGAATAACAAGGATGCAAAAGATATGTTGATAAATCCGAAAATGAAGTTTGATGTATATGTAAACTTTGTAATCGAACCTGGCAAAATTCATTATTACGCATTCAATTGGAACAATCTCAAATCAGTGAAATTCATTCAATTACCAGTAGCTGATGAACTGATCAAAGAACATTTTCAAACTGTTGTTAACTTGATTTTATTGATGAATCAACAGCCAGATATTATTACTGAAGAATATATCCCATCAAAAATTGTACCTTTACAGAAAAAATATAAAGTACAAAGTGACATCAAACCAAGAGCTATTTGTTGGGTAGGAAAAGACTTTACAACAAGGGTTGTCAAATTAAAACCTAAACAGGATGATGATATGTTGATAGTTAGTGGAAGTAAAAGAAAGTTAAGACCACATTGGCGAAGGGGTCATTGGCATACAGTATTGAAAGGAGCTAAACGTAAGGAGCGTAAAATGCGATGGTATCAACCAGTTTTTGTACTAGGAAACGCAGCATGAATGAAATTACAATTAGGGTTGTTGGAATCCCTGCTCCTCAAGGATCTAAAACCCTTACACGTTGGGGTGCGATGATTGAAGCATCTAAGAAGGTAAAGCCTTGGAGAACTGATGTTAAAGAAGCTGCTCTTGAATGTTATTCATCAGGAGCATTGAACCTACCTGTAAGGGCAGAAATAGAATTTGTTTTTCCCAGACCAAAATCACATTATGGGACAGGAAAGAATGCGGATATATTAAAACCATCAGCACCTAAATATTGCATCAGTAGAGGTAATGGAGACATTGATAAGCTGTCTAGATCAACTTTGGATGGATTGTCTGTTAGTGCAGGAGGAAGTGTATTAGAGGATGATTCTCTTGTTGTTGAACTAAATACAAAGAAGAGATATATAAATAAAAATGAATTACCAGGTGCATATATTGCAATATCCTCCATTTGTGATTAGTATACTAATAGTATACTAATACTTAATTAAACATGACAATCTCTTTAACAGATCCCGACCCACAAATAACTAAGATCCCTAATCTAGGTGGTCTTATAACAAAAGACGATATTTATTACAAAGGCAAAGTTCCTTATTGTTCTTGGGCAAAGACAGCACAAAGAATTAGAGAAAACGCACCTAATTGGTTTTTCGCATTAGAACCAAATCCAGAAGGAGGTTTTATTTGGAAAGCACCAGATAATACAGGTTACATACTAGGTTATTTTCAAAACGTTATGACAGGTATAAGACTTCCTCTCTATCACTATGCAATAACTTCTGGATTTAATAAAACAATTCTCTTTAATGATATATCATCCAATGATCTTCAAAAGGCTCATAGAAGGTGTCTATGTGCTTGTGCTTGTTATTCGTTTGGAGATGCTTTTGAACTTTGGGCAGGTTTAGAAATTGAAGATGCAAAGAAAGAAGAAGCTTTACCGGAAAAGGAAGATCGTATAAAAAGGACTCCCAGCAAACCTAATGATAAAGGAGAGCCTGTTGAATCCATCGAAGATAAGAATTATGGTAAACCTATATCTAAATATGCTAAAGATGCTGTAGTTACTAAGATGATGAATCTATCAAAACAATATCCTGATAAAAAAGATTCTGTAATAGATAAATTTAAAAAAATGTTTGATATTACAGCAGAAGGAATTGGCCCTGATGACATAAGAACGGCTGAACAAGGAAAAGCCCTTACACTTCTAATAAATGAAATTGATTCAACTCTATGACCCAAGAAGAAGCAGAATTTGCAGGGAAACAAGTTCTAAGTCAACTTCAAGAACGCAAGCAAGATCGCCATAAAGATTACAACAGAAACATCTTTTCAAT
>Ga0209348_1001334_pt1 | contig 12024 bp, 9 predicted proteins | sample ETNvirenome_2_30_FD_184065 | JGI IMG/M metagenome (GOLD analysis project Ga0209348, IMG submission 184065) | Marine viral communities from the Pacific Ocean - ETNP_2_30 (SPAdes) (version 2) | ecosystem: Environmental > Aquatic > Marine > Oceanic | place: Pacific Ocean | collected 2013-06-22 | reverse complement strand
TTGACAAATCATATAACATCCTATATATAAATGTCAATAGAAAGATGAATTATAAATTTAAGACAAAGCCATACAAGCATCAGTTGACTGCTTTAGAAAAGTCATGGAATAAAGAAACCTATGCCTATTTTATGGAGATGGGTACAGGTAAAACAAAAGTATTAATAGATAATATGTCCATGCTTTATGACAAAGGCAAGATAGATGGTGCATTAATTATAGCTCCCAAGGGTGTAGTAAAAACTTGGTATGAGCAAGAGATACCTACGCACTTACCAAACCACATAGAAAATGTGACGGTATTGTGGCAATCAAATATTAATAAAACACAACAAGAAAAACTAGAAACTTTATTTGAAATAGAGACAGCATTACATATTTTAGTTATGAATGTTGAAGCTTTGTCTACAGAAAAAGGTGTTAAGTTTGCAGCTAAATTTTTAAACTCTCACAAAACTTTAATGGCCATAGACGAGTCTACAACAATCAAAACACCTACAGCTAAAAGAACAAAAAGTATTATTGGTTTAGGTAAAGCTGCTAAATACAGAAGAATTATGACAGGCTCACCTGTTACAAAAAATCCATTAGATCTATATACACAGTGTGAATTTTTAGATCCATACCTATTAGACTTTGCATCTTACTACGCTTTTAGAAATAGATATGCTGTAATGAAAACTATGCATGTTAGAGGTAGGTCAATACAAGTTGTTCATGCTTTTCAAAACATGGGAGAGTTATCAGAAAAATTAAAAAACTTTTCATACAGAGTTTTAAAAGAAGATTGTTTAGATTTACCACCAAAGAACTGGACTAAACGTCATATTAATTTAAGTAAAGAACAACAGAAAGTTTATGATCAAATGAAGAAGACAGCTCTTGCTACATTAAATGGTAAGGTTACTTCTACTATGACTGTAATTACACAGTTGATGAGATTACAACAAATAACTTGTGGCCACTTTGTTGCTGACGATGGCACTACACAAGAAATAAAAAATAATAGAATTACGGAGCTAATGGATGTGCTAGATGAAATAGAGGGCAAAGCAATCATATGGGGACACTGGCAAAAAGATATACAGAACATGGTAGATGAAATAGAGAAGGTCCATGGTCCAGGGTCAGTGGTTAGTTATTATGGGCTCACACCACAAGATGAAAGACAAGATAACATACGTAAATTTCAGTCCGACCCTAGGTGCCGGTTTCTTGTTGGAACGCCTTCTACGGGCGGCTATGGGATAACTTTGACGGCTGCAAACACCGTAATTTACTATTCTAACGGATATGACCTAGAGAAGCGTTTACAGTCAGAGGACCGTGCGCACCGTATTGGACAGAAAAAAAATGTAACTTACATAGATATTATTGCAGAAAAAACTGTCGATGAAAAAATACAAGAATCACTTCGTAAAAAAATTAATATTGCATCTGAAGTATTGGGTGAAGAGTTACGTGCTTGGATTTAATCTAAGTCTACAGCGTCACCAATGATAGGTTTGTATCTAGTTTTACCATCTTCTCTATAGGCTCTTAATAATTGTTTACGTGGATTTTCAGCAACCCAGGAGCAGTGGACCCACCCGCTGTTTGGTTCACCTGGAGTATAGAACTCAAGTATCATTTGATCCCAATCCAGGTTTGCCTTGATCCAGTCAAAGACCTCAGCGTTGCTTGTGCCCAGACATTCGAAGTCGACCGCCTCAGCCTTGGTGTGTTGTGAATTTAAACTACTACCGATAGCTACACATAACTCAGGGCTACGGTAACAGCTGGTCACCGTTACTCTACCGAAGTGGTCTCGTACCGGTTGTAAAATATTTTCACAAAGTAATTTTAATTTTTCTATTTGATCTGCATTAGGATTGTTATCTATGCCCTTACGTATTGCAGTGTCTGATTTAATAAGCTCTGCCAAGCTGAAGTTCCGTGTAAGTTTCATGATATGTCTGTTAATAAAGTTACAAGGACAGCTCCCATACCTCCAACTATCCAATATTCTAATCTTTTAATTCGATCCTTCATTTCTTTAATTTGTTCGAATGTTTGCTTCTGCATTATTCTGCAAAGTTTTTCATGCGATTCTATTTTTTGTAGTGCTGATTTTCTCGCCATTATGTTCTACTCGCTATTACCTGTTCTTCCGGAGATAATAAAGCTTGCTCCGTACGTGTCAAGTTAGTTGTTGGGTTAATTTGTTGCGCCGTTGGCTGTATATTTGGCATTGGTGTTGGTGGTAATGCAGATGTATTACCAATATTTATTTCTCTCATCAACTCAGGATATTTATCACTTAAATATACTTTATTTAGTTGTCTTAGTATTTGATTTATTTCAGCAAATGCTTGAGGTGTTAATGGATTATCATAACCATTTTCTCGTGCGTTTCTAATGTATGCATCTATTAAACCTTCTGGTAAATCAAAAGGTTTAAATCTATCTACAATTAAACTATTATAGTCTCTACCTAAACCTCTTCTATCAAATATTATACCAACTTTTTTATTATCAAAACCTAAAGTTTTCATGGCTTCAATATCTTTTTGCATATCTTTTTGAGCATCATACCAAGAATTATTACCTTGTATTAAACCTTCTATAATATCTTGTGTTTTAACATTACCTTGTGGTCTAGGTAAAAATCTTCTACTTTGTCTAAGAGCTGTTTGATATGCGGATATTTTAAAACCAAGTGATTGTTCAAAATCCATCTTTTGATTTCTAAAACCTAAAAATCCTGCAGCCTCACCTGTAAAACTTAAATCTTTTCCTGTTTCTGGATCTTCACCAAATCTACCAGCCTTTATTAATCTACCTATCTGAGGTAAAGATAGAGGAGCTAATGCTTCAGATAGATGTTTTAAACCTTTCGCAAACTTATCTCCTTCAGGATCTCTTGGATTCCAGACTTCAGAACCTGTATCTGTTTTACCACCTCTAGCGTATAAATCTTGTAGTGCTTGTATCCAGATAGATTCACTAATAAAAGGATCTACAAGTCTTCCGATTGCTTTTGTAAAACCTCTTGTCATTTCTGTAATTAAAGGTTCTGCATTTTCTCCTGTGCCTACATTTGCAATAACTGATTGAATAGGGTTTACAACTGTATCATATGCAAAACCATGACTAAAATCTGTATAATAGTAATTACCATCTTTATCTTTGCTAGGTATAATTGTAGACTCTCTTGACCACTCAGGTAAAAATCTTCTCATTGCAGCTAACTGATCTCTTGTGATACCATACATACCTCTATATATTTCTACTAAAGCTGGTGGTATTGTAGCCACAGTTATTCCATAACCAAGTAATCTTCTTGCACCAATTGATCTTGTTGCTTCGTTTCTTAACTCTTTTATACCTTGTTCAACAATATTAAATGATGTTCTTAATATTTCTGCAGGGAACGACACAAAGTTACCAAGTGGTGATCTACGTAAACCTTTAATAAAATCTGATACATACGCATAGTTTGGCACCGTGTTTCTTACAATGCTAGCAGCCTCTCTCATTAACTCTAGTTCTGATCTTCCAGAACCTCTGTATGCTCCTTTTAAATTATCAAACTCTGCTAAAAAATTATATATTTTATAAAAATCATCTTCTGCAACGTATAAATCTTGTGCGCCTCTAAAAGCTTTATTCATCGTTTTACCTAATTTACCAAAAGCTCTTTCAACAAAATCACCACCTTTTGATATATCTTTCAATAAACCTTGCACGTCCTGAAAAGTAGAACTCGAATTAGTTACACCTTCTTCTAACATAAATTGATAAAATGCCTGATCTTCTGGTAAGTTTCTATAAATTAGTTGCGGTTGTATTGTATTAAAAGATTTTTTAAAACTATCTAAAACAAATTTAGGATTTTTAAATAAATTACCTGTACCTAAACTAAAAGCTACAGCACTTGTAAAGTTACGCATGTGTGTGAATGGACCTAAAACTGTTTTAGAAACTTGTGCAATTCCTTTTGGCACGGCTACTAAATATCTATAAATATTACTTTTCATTAATCCCTCTAATGGTAGGGTTTCTGCAAACTTAATTGCTTCTTCAAACTCTGTAGATGTAAACTTACCGTTTAGTGGATTTGTATAAAACTCTTCGTTTAATGGTGATTTTATCTGCATACCATTTCTACTCATGGTATATCCAGGTCTATTAGGTAAATTTAATTGTGCTTGTGTTGGATTGTCAAAAACTATTTTACCTGATTGTGCTATTTGATTATAAAATTTATCTCTTGCAGCAACACTAGATAATGCTTGCATATTATTTACAATTGTTCTTCTTGCATCTTTTATTTCACCGAATAATTCTCTAAATGCTTTAATATCTTTTTGACCAGTGATTAAATCTCTTTTATCAAATTTATTTGCACTAATCATTTTAGCTATGTTTATTTCTTGTACAACACCATCATACAAAGCACTTTTACTTTCAAACTTAAACACAGGAGATTTTGTTACAGGATCCATTTTTACATTTTCTAAAACTTTATCTACATCTAGTAACGCATCTTTTTCTGTATAATTTTTTACTTTATTATTTTTTGCATAATTCATAAATAATTGTGCAACAACTTGTCTTTTTTCATCAGTTGGAACATAGTTTGTAGTTTTAAGAACTTTACTATTTTCAAATATTTTATAATCATTAGACAGTGTAGAGTTTAATCTTTGACTAAAAAAATCTAAAATTTCATTTTTATTTTTTGTGGTTAAATTACCACCTTGTAATAAATCTGTTTGTAATCTGTTAAAAGCTTTTTTAGAATTTGTTAACGCGGTTATTAATTCTTTTTGTTTTTCTTTAGATACATTAATATTATTTAATGAGTTGGTAAATTCTTTAAATTGTTTTTTATTAAAATTTTGAAAAACTATTTCATCTCCAATTATTTTATCATTTGCGCTTCTTATTAAACCATCCATTTGTGTTAATAATTCATCTTTATTTTTTATTTTTTCAGCAGCATTTGATGATTTATTAAATATAGCTTTAAAAGAATCATCTATGTCTCTTACTAAATCTTTAGCTACAATAGCTGCAGCACCTTCTTCTCCAGTAACTCTCATTTGTCCTTCAAACAACTCTTGAGATTTTTTACTTCTAGGTCTAAATGTTGCACCAAATTTATCTAATAATCTTTCAAATTTAGAATTACTGTATGCAAGTTCTTTACCTTTTTTTCCAAGTATGCCCACAGCCTTACCCGCACCGTAAGCAAAAGGTGCTATCAAAACACCTTCAGCAAAAAACTTTGCTCTGTTTTCTAATCTTCTTACGGCATCATCATCTGAGTCTAATCTAGCTTTTCTATCTAAATCTGTTCCACCAACCATGTCACCAAATGTTCCAATATCTTCTATATCATAGACCACTGAAGCTCCAGCGGCACCGCCTAAACTAGTTGCAGCATATCTACCATATCTAGCTGCTCTATTTAATTCATTTGCTTTCTGTGCACCTTTTAATAAATTTTTATTTTTTAATCCAACTCTTCTACCACCTTTAATGGCACTAATTGTTTTTGATGCTATCTGCCCTGCTATTTTTGCACCTCTTGCAGCTGGTATACCTACTTGCACCAGTGCTTCTGTAATTCTTCCTGCTGCTGTATCTCTAGCTTTATCTTCTAATCCTTGTATGACATCACCTACAACACTATCATCTATAAACTGTTCTAGTCTTGCAACAGCACCATCATCAATATTTTGACCTTCACCTTGTACAGCGTCGTAAACTTCAGCTGCAACTGATGCTAGTCCTAATGGTATTTTAATTAATCCAGAACCTATTCCCGATGCAACAGACACTGCTAAATTAGTTTCTGTTTCTGGCTCCTGTATTGCATATCTATCGTACTTTTGTACCATAGTAGCTCCTATTTAAGCTGTACTTCAATGAAATTTTCTGGGACTTCACCTGGAACTCCAGGTGCACCTTCTTGCCTTTGAAAAGCTTTTCCTGTTACATAATCAATGTATACACGATTAGGTTTATAAATTTTTCTCTCTGGTGTCCAAAAAGGGTCCATAGTATCAAAGTCTTTGTCGTCATTATCTTTTTCTATTTTACTAAATTCAACTTCAAAAGTAGCTTTTTTATCTGCTGCAGGTTTGCTTAGTCTCTCTTGTTGTTGTATTACAGCTGATCTTTCATCTATTGCTTTTCTTTTTAATTCACCGGGTTCATCTAATACACCGTATGCTCTCTTGTTTAAAACTATTTGAGCTGCTTCTTGTTCTGTTTCACCAAAGGCTTTCACTCTAGCTTGCACTTCTTGTTCGATAGCATTTTTTTCGTCGTCATCTAAATTTTTTAATAGCTGTAATTCTCTAGCTTGTTCTTGACCAATATCTAATCTTTCAGCCTCTAATGCAATTTGTCTTTTTAAATCTTGTTCTCTGTTTAATTGATCAAACAAACCTTGTGTTGGTTCTTGGGCCGCGGTTGCTGCAGTTTGAAATATGTTTCCTGTTGGACTTTGCGATAATAAATTTAAACCAAACTGAGTTAAGAACTGACCTAAGTTTCTATTAGATCCTGCACCTAGTGCTTGTGTTAATCTTTCTCTAGTTGATAGTGCCGGAGACTTAGCTGCAATAGATTGATTAGTATCCATAGGTTGAGCCATCATTCTGTTTCCCATAAATCTTCTTGCATCAGCTCCTCCAGCTACTCGTGGCATTGGTCTTAATCCAAATCTTCTTGCATCAACTCCTCCACCAAACTGATAGTTTTGTCTATCAAGTCCTGATGTAATGCCAGTTCCTGAAGAACCACCCATTTTAAACATTGGTCTTTTTAATATTCTATTCATACTATCTTGTTAACCCGTAAATCCCTGCTAACGTTGTACCAACACCAAGAGCTGTTTGTAATGGTGTAGGGTTAGGTTGAACAGTTTGTGTAAACTGTGCTGGGTATCCACCCATTAATCCAGTTACTTGTCCAGCGAACCTATCTAGTTGTTCTTGTGGTTGGAACGTTGCCATTCTTGTTGCTTCTCTTTGTGCATCGAGTTGAGCTTGTGCTTGTGCCTGGTTTGCTGCGCCCAGTCGACCTAAAGTAGAAATATCTCCTGCTTGTAATCCAGGCACGAGAGATGCTAAACCTGCTTGTTGTTGTCCTAATCCTGATTGTGCTTGTGCTAATCCAAACCTGTTTGCAATGTCTTGCTGTCTAGCTTGCATTGCTTGTCCGAATCCTTGTTGCAAAAGATTTGCTTGTAATAAAGCTCTTTCTCTCGCAGCCCCTGTGCCAAACTCGGCGAGTTGCACTCCCGCTCGACCAGCGCCGAGCACTCCCAAACTTGCTTGTTGATCTCTTATCCGCTGTTCTCTTTGTGCAGTGTTACGATCAAATTCTGAAAGTGTTGCATCAATTACTTGTGCTTGAAATGGTGACATAAAATCTGTCACTTGTTGTGCTGTTGGGGCTCCTGTTGATATACCACCCAATGTTGTTCCTGCTGCGCCCACTTGTTGTTGTGCTGCAGTTACAAATGGTTGAAAAGATCCAATACCAGCTTGTGCTAGTTGTTGTGCTTGTATTTGTAATGCGTCTCTCGCTGCAACTTGTGGTGCAAGTCCAGCTAAACTTTGTTGTCTTGTTGTAAATGCTCTAGCTGCATCTTGTCTTGCTTTAAAACCTTCTGCAGTTTCTCCTGGCTGCTGTGATATACCTGCAATACCCGTTGTTACTACTGGTACAGCTGTTTGTGCTGTAATCTGTTTTGCTAGATCTACACCTAAATCTTCAACAAATTTTGCTGGTAATGTTCTTTGTTCAGCTACGCTCATTATAATACTTCCTCTAATCTTTGTGATGTTTGAAACATACGTCTAGCGCCTTCTAAGCCTTGCGATTCTTCAGATACGTCACCTCCGGCTTCGAGGTTCTTCATCATGTTATACATAACTTCTGCCCCTTTGTCTACATCTCCATCTCCTGCATTTCTAACCGCATCAGCTGTAAATACAAACTCATTTTTAGATAATCTTGCGGGCACATCGTCTGCTTTTTCCATACGTCCAATAGGGACAAATCCACCTTCTTCTCTGTAGTCTTTTTCCATACCACCCATATCTAATAAAGGCATTATCTTTTTAGCTACAGGTTCTTTCTTTGCTTGACCACCTTCTGCTGCATAAAAATCAAACTCACTACCGGCAAATCTAGGTGCAAAATAATCAAAAGGTCTTCTTCTAATTGCAGCTATATCTATTCCTGGTCCTCTGTCCATTTCTGTAAACTCTTCTTCTGGTTGCTGTTGTTTAGCAATTAAACCTGACAAACCAGATGCTAACAGTATGGATTTCACAGGACTAATGCCACCATCTTCACCTCTTAATAAAATATCTGTTAATTTACTGTCTTTAACTTTTGTACCTATGTTTTTTAAACTTTGTAAAATACCTGTTTTTTCAGGTGTTACTTGGCTAGCGGCTTTTGTTAATGATGCAGGTATTCTACTAAAATCTGCACCTCCACCTCTAGTTAATATATTACTTAAGTCTGCGCCTCCACCTCTAGGTAATTGAAATTTTGGTGCTTGAGAAACTCTAGCTGCATTAAATGCTTTTCCATCAACTCCTGGTCTACCTCCCGGAGGAAATGCGCTTGCACTTACTCCACCTATTGCTGCCGATAATGCAATGTCTTTAAAATCTAAATCTTCACCTGATGCTACTTGTGTTATACCTGTTGTAGCTGCAGATATTAATGCTGCTTGTTGTGCTGCTGTTAAACCACTTAGAGCTGCAGAACTAGCCATAGCAGGTCCAAGAGCGTAAGGTGCTGCAACTGCTAAAGCTATTCTACCAATAGGACTCTTTGCAACTTTTTTAACAGCTCTAGTTGCTTTCTTTACAACTTTTTTAATTGGTCTTGTAATTTTTCTAACAATACTTCCTAACCCGTAAGCTTGTCTTGCCTCATCAGTGTCTTCTAAAAATCCACCGTCAGCCATAAATCTATATGCTATTCTATTTAAATCTAGTGCTCCAATACCTTGTTGTGGTGTCATTGGATTCATCATAGATGCTGCTGTCGTCAGTGGGTTAAATCTCATAGTTGATCTTATACCTGCCTCATCTCCTCTTTCAGGAGTGTCATCATCTTCTTCTGCCATAAAATCTAATTTAGCTCGTTCATAAACATCTGGATTTCTAATTCCTTTAGGACCAAGTTTACCAACTACAAATTTTGCTAATCTAACGCTTGGAAGTTTACTTAATGAAAAACCACCTGTATCTGTCCTACCTGTAGGACCTCTAGTTTTACCTTTAGTGCCCATGAAATCACTTCTGTTATCACTAGCCGGTCCTTGACCACTAGCTGGTCCTTCTCCCGGATCCCCTGCTGGTCCTGCATCTGCAGTTCCTGGTGCACCTGCTGCTGCAGCTGCATCACCACGGTATCCTTGTCTAGTACCACCAAACCCTGGTTTGACTAGCATACCGCCGTCTTGTAACATCTGTTTTGCTTGTTGTGATCTTGTTATGGCCATCTATCTATCTTATTTTGTTTCTCCAAATAAATCAAGGCTAGGCATTATCACTCTGACATCTTTTCTTATCTCAGATTCAGGTATACCTTTTGCTTTCCATTCAGCATCATCCTTATATTTTTCGCCTGTCTTCATGTTGGTTATTGTTGTTATAATCTCTTTTGGTTCTATTATTGGTAGATCTTTCATTATGTTGTTACCTCTCGCGGCTGTATTTCTAATATTGAAGCTATGACGTGCAGCTCGTTCGCGTCAGCAGCTTGTACTTTTAATGCTTCACCTTCTTCCATTATAAGAGGTTGAGACAAAAGTTCTGTTGTTGCTTTAGATGCTATAGCTTTATCCTTAAATAAATTAAATATAGCACTACTAGCATTTACTAAAGTTATAGTTATCGTGCTCCCTGATCCGGCGTCCTCGGATACTATCAATGATTTAACAACAGCTGTTTTGAAACTAGGCACTGTGTATAGTGTAGTTAGATCTGTTGTAGTTAAATCTGCTTTTTTATTTATAAAATTATTTGCCATTAATTTAAAAAGAAGTTTTCTGCTTCTACTTCATCCTTTAATTCTTGTTGAAACGTTGTATTTAATTTTTCTACAATAGCATCAAGATCTCTTACCTGAGCTTCTGCTGTAGGTAAATCATATTCTGCACTAGGCCTTGTTAATACTTGTACTATCTTTGCCATTATCTACGTCCGTCTGGTTGTATATCTAATCTAAAGGTCCCTAACTTCCAACTTTGACTAGATCCTGTATTTGCTATTTTTAATGCAATAGCTCTAGCTCTTGCACGTGTATCTACTTTTTGCGTAGATGATGTTACAGTAAATGGTCCTAATGCAGAGCTAGATTGACTATCATTAGGAAAATTTCTTAATTGTAATGTAACTTGTGTATCACCTGTTTGAGATATGAAATCTGGTATAAATCTTCTAATTTTCATTATAAACTCTCCATCTCCTCTAATATTTGCAACACCTTGTTGCTGTTGTGTAATGTCAAAATCTCCTGAAGATATATTAGCCGTAATGGCTGTTGTTGCAGATCCTTTTACTTGATCTGTCCCTGTTTCGTGTTCATAGTATACTGTAGAACCTTCAGTGTTTCCTACAACATCAAAAGACGTATCTACCCCTGCACTATATTCTGTTGCATGTGGCACTCCAAATACTGCAGAATCTTTCCACATTGTTCTAGCTAAAGTTCCATTTGTCCAAACAGGTCTTTGTGGTGAGGAATCAAAATAGTTATATGCAACCATTCTGTTTACAACAGATGATGAGGAAGTTGGATAAAACCATATGATCTCACCAAAAAGATTATTTAAACCAGCAGACACCATTTGGTTACCTGATGTTAAATTTATATCATCATATACAAAATCTTCTACTAAACATGGTAGTGACTCTAATTTACCAGCATATCTAAAGAAACCATTTTCTGACATCCAGTATGCAGAACCATCAACCTCTACACATGCATTCTGTCCAACAAGTCCACAGTTAGTTCCAACCTGTGCAAACGCAAAGGTAAATGGTTGACCAACAAAACGTTGTGTAAATAAAGCTGTATCAGTCCAAACATAAATAGCATCTCTACCTCTAATGGCTCCTCTAATTTCTGATCCATCAGCTAGTCTTTGTGTACCCGCTGTATTTGTTGCTGTAGGTGTGTAAGTATTTATATCTTCTTGGTCTGAGAATCTAATAAACATATTATCTTGTGTCAAAGGACTACCTATTGTTGTTTCTGTTCCAAAGAACACTAAGTGACGATCCGGTGTAGACACTAACATATGTCTTGATGCAGTTGGCGCGCCAGATATAATATTTGCTCTAGTGGACTCTGCTGTTGCAGCAGCTGAGTTCCATTCAAATACAGCGCTGTCGTGAATTAAACAAATTGCTTTATCACCAAAGTTATCTAATGACCACATACCAGGTTCTAATACTAAGTCACCAGATGCTGCTTCACCCCATGCCACAAAATCTGTTGTATTTGTTACAGTGTCACCACCGTTATGAGCAGCTGCTGTTGTACCTCTTACACCTCTTGTGACACCAGTCAGTTCACTTCCTGATATTCCTGTATAGGATATTTCTTCGTTGTTAATTTTAACAAAACTAGTTCCTGTTGTTGGAAACAAAGAGGCATCTGTTAAAATAATTCCTGTAGTTGTAGAACTATTAATACCAGATGTTATAGTTGTTGTTGCAACTCCAGTTGTAGTTCCTCCCCAAGATCCAAGAGACCAACCAAAACCTTTTGCTTGCACAGCTGGTCCTACAGGATAATAGTGTTGTACTCTTATGCCACCAGATGTGGTTGCACCAGATCCTGATTCGTTTGATGGCATTGTAATAGTAATAGTTGTGCTTGATGGCACACTTGTTACCATAAATTTTTTATCATTAAAATCTGCCGCTGCAAAATTAGATCCAGTTATTGAACTAAAATTATCTAATAAAACTATGTCTTGTTCTCCAATAC
>Ga0209348_1001333_pt1 | contig 12025 bp, 4 predicted proteins | sample ETNvirenome_2_30_FD_184065 | JGI IMG/M metagenome (GOLD analysis project Ga0209348, IMG submission 184065) | Marine viral communities from the Pacific Ocean - ETNP_2_30 (SPAdes) (version 2) | ecosystem: Environmental > Aquatic > Marine > Oceanic | place: Pacific Ocean | collected 2013-06-22 | reverse complement strand
GCTTGACTTTATAGACCAACAAATCAGTGACACAAGTAATTATGATACTGCTACAACAGGAGACTTTGAGCAAAGACAAAGGGACGGACTCGCAGCTGAAAAAGGCGCAGTGCCCGGAACCGATGTCGAAGTTACTGTCGACCAAGAACCGGATCCATTATTATGACAAGCAATAACGAAACATTAAAATACTTTGGAGATTATTTAGAAAAAGGTATAACAGTTAAAATACCCTTAGAGATCGATAGCACAACGGGTGGTTTTGAAAAAATAAATGAGAGTGAAATAAAACAAGCGATCAATTATAATTTAAAATCAATTATTTTAACAGAGCCTGGTGAGAGGATAAATACAAATTTTGGAGTTGGTATTAAATCCATTCTATTTGAGAATTTTAATTCATCAAAAGTAACAGGGCTTAAGAAAAAAATAAAGAATCAGATAAAAACATTCCTACCGTTTTTGGTTTTTGACGTAAAAGTTACACAAAACACTGACAATAACCTTCTCGCAATTTCAATAAAATACAAGATAGATTCCATTGGGTTGTTAGAGACATATAATCTGAATTTAGATTTAACGCAGCTGTAACTTCAAACGAGATAATTTGTTGTTTTCTCTATTTACATAGAGGTTTTCCCAATGCCAAAAAACAAAAACATACCAATAAAATATACTAGCAGAGAATTTGAGTCAATAAAGAAAGACATCATTGAGCACGCCAAAAGATATTACCCAGATATCTATAATGACTTTTCAGAAGCATCCTTTGGTTCCCTAGTGTTTGATTCAGTTGCGTATGTCGGTGACATTTTGTCTTTTTACTTAGACTATTCTGTGAATGAAAGTTTTTTGGATACGGCGGTTGAGTTTGTTAATGTTAGAAAGCATGCAAAAACAATGGGCTATAGTTTTGCTGGTGTACCAGTCTCATCTGGTGAAATAGCATGCTTCATTCTTGTTCCTGCCAATTCAGAAGGCAACGCACCAGATTTATCATACCTACCAGTATTAAAAAAGGGTTCTGAATTTTCCAATAATAGGGGTGTAACTTATACGCTCATGCAGGATATTGTTTTTAATAGACCAGAAAACGACAAGATCGCTGTTAGGTTTGATCCGGATGAGGGGAAAACAACACATTATGGTATTAGGGCTTATGGGCCAATCAGCTCTGGTAAATCTTTTTTGACCAAGGTTGATTTAACAAATTCACAATTTGAAAAATTCAAGAAAATAAGAATAGGAGATAGCTCAATAACAGAAATAATAAGTGTTGTTGACTCCGAAGGAAATCGCTTTTATGAGGTCGATTTTTTAAGCCAAGAGTCCGTAATGATAGAAACGACCAACCAAAACGCAGCAAATGATGGAGTAAGATCTATTTTAAAACCATTTGTAACAGCTAGGAGATTTACCTTTTATCAAGACGATACCGGTACATACTTACAATTTGGGTTCGGATCAGATGGAGAAGACGATTCGGGGTTAGTAGATCCGTCAAAAGTTGTACTCAAGTTGCACGGTAGAGACCATATAACCCACACTGCTATTGACCCTACAAAATTATTAGGAACCGATAAATTAGGTATCTCACCACAAGGCACCGTTTTGTCAGTGGTCTATAGAAAGAATGATGGAACTTTCACAAACTCAGGCACTCAAACTATTAACACGGTATCTTCTGCTATTTTTAGATTCAGGAATGAAAGCAGCTTAGTTTCTTCAACTGTCGACGAGGTAAAAAATTCATTAGAAGCTACAAATGAAATGCCAATTGTTGGCTCGTCTGTTGATTTTACAACTGAAGAACTTAAAGTGAGATCTAAAAATTTATTTGCATCACAAAACAGAGCAGTTACAAAATCTGACTACGAAGCAATATCATACAACATGCCAACAAAGTTTGGTCAAATAAAGAGAGTCAACATAATAAATGATCCTTTTGCTACTAATAAAAAACTTGCTATGTATGTTGTTTCTGAAGATGAGAATTCTAATTTAGTACAAACACCTATGGTGACAAAGCAAAATCTGAGGACTTGGCTAAACCAATACATTGGAATCAACGACATTATAGAAATGTTTGATGCAAAAATAATAAACTTTTCAATTTCGTTCAAGGTGCAAGTTGACAACAGGTATGATAGAACAACTGTTTTGAGCGAAGCGATAGGCAGAATAAAATCTAATTATAGTGAGAAATTTTACATCGGTGAGCCAATTTATTTAAATAAGATTTACAACATACTATCAAAAACAGAAGGTGTGGTTGATGTTATAAATGTTAACATACAAAAGAAAACCTCTATAGATAACTCAACCTACTCATCTACGAGCTTCTTCTTTCAAGATGTTTTATCCGCAGACGGTACATTTTATAAAGCACCGAAGAATGTTGTTTATGAAATAAAATTTCCTGATGATGACATAACGGGGACAGCTATCTAATGAGTATTAAAAGATATTTCGCAACAGCGGATAACACAATTTCAAATGCGTTTGATGAATCACTAGTTTCGAAAAATAGCGCAACAGGCTCAAACATGGGGGCTTCTGACATACTTGAAACATTCTCATTGTATGGACAGGTATCCTCCTCGACAACAGGTGTGTCGTCTGAGTTGTCTAGAATAATAATAAAGTTTAACACAGCAAAAATAGCTTCTGATCGAGCAGCAGGTTTAATACCTGCATCTGGAAATGTTAGTTTCTATCTGAACCTATATAATGCCAGACATTCTAGCACATTGCCTGAAAATTATGACTTGCTAATCAATGCTGTGTCGGGAAACTGGCAAGAGGGGACTGGCTTGGACATGGTTAATTACACAGATCAAACACTTGATCTGACAGGTAGTAGTTGGGTAAATGCAAGAGCTTCGGGGACTCTAAGTCCAGCCGATAACGGCAAATGGTCATCAACTGGTGGGGATTATTATGGATCTCCCACGTTTACACAAACTTTTTACGAGGGTTATGAGGATTTAAATGTTGACGTAACGCTACTAGTCGAGCAATGGCTAGCTGGAACCAAGGTTAATGACGGTTTTGGGATACGGTTTACAGATTCTTTTGAAAATGCAAAAAGGTCTTACTACACAAAAAAGTTTTTCGCTAGGGGTTCTGAATTCTTTTTTAAAAGACCGACAATAGAGGCTAGATGGAATAGCACTAGAAAAGACAATAGAGGTGATTTTTACTTCTCTTCTTCTTTAGCACCTGCTTCTGATAATTTAAATACGATTTATCTGTACAATGTCATCAGAGGTAGGTTAAGAAATATACCATCAATTGGTGAAGACACTATCAGGGTCAGCATTTTTTCCGGCTCCTCAGCCAATACAGCTCCAGATGAAAACCCACTAAGATTATCACCGGATGCTACGTTCGTTAGACATGCTGCTCCATTAGTTGTGACCGGAGGATACGTATCTACTGGTGTATACTCTGCATCTTTTGCATTTACAGGTTCAACTTCTATTGATACGATTTATGACGTTTGGTTTAGCGGAAGCGACGCAGTCTCGCATGCTGCTGCATCTAATTTACAATTTGCAACTGGCTCTATTAAGACGAACTCTTTTGGTGCCGAAGGTTACATTTCATCTGAAAAATATGTTATTTCAATTTCTAACTTAAGAAAGCAATATGGACCAACAGAAAAAGCAAGGTTTAAGCTGTATGCAAGGCCAAAATCGTGGTCTCCAACAATTTACAGTGTGGCAAAAGACAAACCAGAAAATACAAACATACAGAGCGCTTCTTATGAAATCTTCAGAGTCTCAGACAATCTTAAAATTGTGCCGTTTGGAACAGGCTCAGATTTACACACATTGCTATCTTGCGATGTCAGTGGAAACTATTTCGACTTTGACATGTCTAATCTAGAATCTGGATACTCTTATGGAATTAGGTTTTCTTTTTATGATGAGGCTACTTCTAATTGGAACGATCAACCATATGAGTTTAGATTCAAGGTAAGACAAAATGAGTATTAAAGATTTTTTTATAAAAACGGTAGTAACACAAAATTCTATTAATGATCTAACTTCATCTGTAGAATCATATGATTTAGTAAAAGAAAAAACGCAACAGCATCAATCATTTACACCTAATTTGAATTTTTCAAACCCTGCGGATTTTGTTAAATTTGGTTCTGCTAAAGAATACTATTCAAAATCAATTGAAAGAGTATACTCTTCGTATCCTTACGACGGATCAGAAGCAGAAAAGCTTAGATTTGAGAATAGTTCGTCTTATTTGGATACTTGGCTTTTTTCGTCAAAATATCCAAAGTCAACTGGATACGCACTGTTTTCAGCTGATGGTTGGGGTTCACTACAAACCTATGCAGGAAACACAAGTGGTACCATGGGTGTTTATGATCAATATGGTATACCATCATCAAAATCTTATATTTATTCTCCCGGTGGTTTACACTCCGCCAGTATAACACAACATACCTTACCAGACCCTATAGCGAACCACCCACTCAAAGAGGTGTTTGACCATGGTGTTAAGTACGATCCAAATAAAAACAGAACAACAAACTACAGATTAAACTTATCAGAAGGAATAACACTACAGTTTTGGTTGAAAAAAGATGCCTTTGATACCAGCAAGACCAAAAGGGAGGTTATTTTAGACCTTTGGAATGGAGAGCTCTCATCTTCAAATCAATACGGAAGACTGTTATTGGAACTTACAGCTAGTGATTTAGATGAATCGGTTTTAAGATTATCTCTTCATTCTGGGTCTCACGGCTTTAACGACGTAGGAATTGCTCATGCTTCTTTCACCAAGGCAGTTATGCAAAGTGACGGATGGACTCATCACACTTTAAGAATCAAAGGCTTAGAAGCAGGAAAGACAAGCGTCAAGTATTATAAAAATGGTATTCTAAACAAATCATCCAGTGTAGACTCACTCAGAGGTGGACAGGTACATGGAACTCCTGTATCTTTGTTGGAAATAGGTAAAAATGTCAATGGTTTTTTAGGTGGACTACAGCATGCCCCATCAGGTAACATATTCCTCAATGCAGCTACACAAATCACCGGATCTGGCAAACTTTCAGCATCTATGGATGATTTTAGATTCTGGAAGAAAGATTTAAATGATCAATACATCTATAATACATGGTTTTATCCAATTGGTGGTGGTGCAAACACAGATGATGCAAGAAAGGATTTGGGAGTTTATTACAAATTCAATGAAGGAATAGTAAATAATGCTTCCTATGATTCAATAGTCTTAGACTATTCCGGAAGAATTGCTAATGGTAGCTGGGTAGGCTATAACTCAACATTTAGAAACACGGGCTCTGCTTTTGTGTCGTCAAGCACTCTTACAACTGAACCAGCAGATCCGATTATTAGATTGGCACACCCTCAAGTTCAATCTTTAATAACTGAAATGGAAACGTCTGGATCCGATTACGATAGAACAAATACTTCTTATCTTTATGATTTCGTGCCTGCTTGGATAAGAGAAGAAGACGAAAGCAACAATAACATAAAATACATGTATCAAATAATGTCATCATATTTAGATACGCTATACGCACAAATCACAGAGCTACCGAAATTAAAGGAAAAGAATTATTTCACTTCAAGTAACGACCCTTATTTTTTCATCGACAGGATTTTAAGTGAAAAAGGGTTAATTGTTCCAGATACATTTATTTCTGCTGACGTTATGAATAGATTTTGGCAAAGAGATGATAAAAACAACAAGTATGAACAAGACATTGAAAAAACAAAAAGACTGATTTACTACAACATTTATAATAATTTAGATTACATTTATAAAACGAAAGGAACAGAAAAATCTTTTAGAAACCTGTTAAGGTGTTTTGGTATAGACGATGAGCTCATAAAATTAAACATCTACACCGATCAAGGTGTTCATTATCTAAATGACAAATACAAAAACTCATCAGTCAAATCAAAGTTTGTTAACTTTAATAAAGTAAATAGATTTGGTGGAGTAGTGACACAAACTTCTTCGAGTATAAATTCAAACACATTTATTTCTGGGACACTTTCAAGCTCTACTGTGCCTGTTGGTTTAGAAAATCTAAGCGCGTTCACACTAGAAGGGGACTTTATTTTTCCAAAACACAAAGACCTGTCGGATGATAATTATTTTTCTTTTGGCGCCCTGTCATCGTCTTTATTTGGATTTCATCAAGCCTCTCTAACTCTACCGCTGGACTACAGGTGGGAATCTCCTGACGCTGCTAACTTACAAGTATATGCAGTTAGAGAGCTTTTGGCGTCTGAAAGTGGAAAATTTGTCGTACAAGATAAAAATGGTTATGTTTTATTAGAGTCGCCTTTTTATGAAGATTTGTTTACCAATCAAAGATGGAATCTTTCATTGACAGTCAAGCCAGATGGATATCCAAATGTTAATGTTTCTGGATCTGGTACGATCCCTTACGTTGTAAAGCTGTACGGAGTAACCCATGACCTAGGAAATATTAGAAACTCACTTGATTTAAGTGCAAGTTTAACACATTATTCTGGTTCTTCTATTCTATCTTGTGCAAAAAGGGTTTATGTCGGAGCACATAGGACAAACCATACAGGTGCAATTTTGCAAAACACATGTGTTAAAGTTGGTTCTTTTAGAGCGTGGCTTGATGAACTATCAAACGAAGCGATAAACCAACACAACTTAGACCCTCTTAATTATGGTCATTCAAAAATTCATGGAAACCCAAGCGCATTTTTAAAAGGGTTGGAGAATAGTTTTGTGCCTGCTGGGGATTCTTTAATTTTTCATTGGAACTTTGAACAGAATGTAAACGCGGAGGCAAATGGTACATTTATAGTTGAAGATTATTCAAGCGGTTCAACTGATACCATTTACGGATGGATAGACAACATAATCAGAAGAGAGCACAAAGGTTTGGGCTTTGGGTTTCCCACTAGTGACACCAAGGTCGCAAACAGTGAATTCATCTTTGCAAGAAAGAAAGAATTGCCAGAGATTTCTTATTCAGACGATAACATAAAAATCATGGGATTAGAAGAAGAAAGCTTTATTGAAGATGAAGACATAGCTGATAAAGTCTTTATGTTAGAAAAAAGTATGTATCAAGTTGCATCTGAAGAGATGTTAAAAACTTTTTCAACTATAAAAGAGTACTCTAATCTTTTCGCTATGCCAGTTGATAAATACAGACTTAATTACAAAAGACTAGAGCATGCAAGAAGGCTGTTCTTTAATAGAGTTCAAAGTGATTTAGATTTAGATAGATTTACTGAATATTATCGATGGCTTGATTCGACTATTTCCTATTTTATACAACAGTTAACACCGGCATCTGTAACTTTTATTGATGGTGTTTCTGGGATCGTTGAGAATCACATTCTTGAGAGACCAAAGTACGAAGCAAAATTGCCAACACTAACCACAATAACAGCAACGGAAGGGCAGATGTTCGGAGTGAACGAGCTACTATACAATTGGAAGTTTGGACACTCTCCGGAATATAAAAACGGTGGAGATAACACTCATTGTTTATGGCAAAAAGAACGTAAAAAAAGAACCGACATTGCTGATAGGGAGACAATAAGAAGTGTGTTAAATACTGATGTGAGTCCTATTAGCACAAAGCTTGGCTCAAATGCATCAACAGCATACATAGGATCAACTTACGCAACAAGAAGATTCTCTAGACCGTACAAGCTTGGTCAAGAACTCAACACATCAATTCATGGTGGTACAAATTACAATTTAAACAAAGATAGAGACATACTTAAAACTGTTGTCCGACCACATGGAGACAAAGACCCTGTTGGCATACCTTTAAATGTTTTTGTTGTTGGTGTTGGCGAAGGACAGGGAATTATAAGTCAAAGAGTCTGCACAGAAGAAGTTTTAACTAATGAAAAAATAAAGTTAGATTTTCAAATGAAAGCGGGTTTCTTTTCTGATTCTACAACTAACACACCTGCTACGAGTTCTTTTCAATTTTCCTTTGAAAGAAAAAGCACAAGAGCATCTATTTTTAATTTAGTATCTGGTACACTCCCATATGGTTACAATAAAACGGTCCACGATGGACTCAGAAATGATGTAATTTTAACCAACCTGCATTCTGATACTACGTATTTTGAAAACGATGTACCGATGCAAGGACCGTTCACAGAAACTTGGGTCGGAGGTAATCAATACAGACATGTTAGGTTGAACAAGTATGACATTACTTTGAAAAGCAGATATGGCGCTGCGACTGCAAACAACTTAGACGATGAATTTTCTAGACCTGAAGGTTGGAGGTTACTTTTCGGAGAACACCCAGATGAAGATAATCCCGATGGCGCTTTTGGCTTTGTTGGCCCTGATTATGGAGGCCCCTATCCTGATACTACTAGGCAGATGGCTATTTATTATAGGGGCTTTAGAGCAAAAAGACCGTACAGTATTCAAAACATTTCTAGCTCTGACAATCGTTTAGGAAACTTCAAAGAAACATATGAAGTTATTTCTTCTGTCGGCAGAACCAATAGTAACCTAAAGCTTAAAAAAGGAATGGGAAGTGCCGACTACACAGTTAGTGGTTCATTTTTACCTACGTCTATCTCTACTACACTTCCTGCTACAACTCATCCAATGACTTTGGTTGCTCAAGAGGCGAGAGGGCTTCATGATGCAGATAGCGTCGGTAACGTTTTTGGAAAACATTTAAACAATCGACAACCCGATCATCAGGTGACTGTAGATGGCACCCAAGCCAGTCTAGGGTTTAGCATAAGCGGAGTCTCCATTGCAGATGATGCGTTGCTTATGTTAACTGCCAGCTCCGTTCAAAAATTAATAGAGACTGACTTGGACGGAACAGTTAGATCCTCTAGTGACATAATTGTCACAAAGACAACAGCATCTATAGCTTTCTCTGGATTAACAACAAACTCACCGGCACTAGATGATGCAAGCTATTCAGGAATAGGAAACTCAGATAATTTTTCGTTGTCATTTTGGCATAAGTTTGGAGATACGAGCGGAATCGAAAATCAAATAATTTTTAAAGATTCTTCTGACAATTTGTCATTTAAATATGAAGAGTTTAATAGTTTAGCTAGGTTCTATTTTTACGGCTCTAGTGTAAATGATAATTTTTATAAATCAGGAATTTCAGCCGGCCAGTGGAATCATTTTCTTATTTCAGTTGATAGAGACATTTCTACCCAACCGATTCTTTACTTTAATGGCTCTGCCGCAACTATGGCTGGCGGAACAATAGATCTATCAGGCGAATCAATAAGGGAAATTGCAAAACTTGATTTAAACTTACCAGAGGAAGATTCGTTTTTCCAAGATCTTGTTATTTGGAAAACTGCACTAAACTCAACTGATGCGACTGCTCTTTATAACTCTGGTCATTGGAATGACCCAAGAAACCACAATAGTGCATCTGCAATTGTTGACTGGTATAGAATGGGTAACGAGCTTTATCTTAGAAAACTTGGTTATTTTTCTGGCTCTACTCTTGCTGGTATTACAACTCTATCATCTAGCTTCGGATCAGGATCTAATCACTTGACAATAGTAAACCCAGATAGAATTACGCTCAACGCTGGCACTGGTTCTGTTGACTATTTACCAACAGACATTTTTAATGATTTATCATCGTCATTGTCGACATCTTTTCCTTTGTACCAAGTGTCCTATTCCACTCCTTCGTCTCCAAACATTGCTGCTTTTACGTTACAAAAATATACAACGGGCTCGCAAACCGTCGGTATAAACACAGGCGGCGGAGGCACTTCACCATTTAGCACTCTTACCACTGACGCAGGAATTACGCAGCTCAATGCAAAAGATATAGTTATTTTAAGAGAGTCGGACTTTCTGACCGGCTCAACAAGGAACCGAAGTATTATCAGCTCTCGTTTTTCTGCTCCTGGCGGCATTGAAATACAATCGTACGGATACCTAGATGCATATGCTAGAGAATTTTCGGTTCACAATTCTTTGAACTTTAGAAACCTAAGCGTTAGAAGTTCGGGTAGTGGAGAATCTGGAACAATAAGATCAAACACACAAGCCGGCTTCAGGGATGGCTTATCCACTTTACTGACCAGACATGCTGGGCCAGCCGGTATCAGTGGTATTTTTAATGCCGCTGACAGTAGCGACTACACACAAACACCATCATTTCACAAAATCAATAGAAATACTTTAGTGGTGCCAAGATCTGGTTCAACAGCTGTTGAGATTGTCGAGCGCCATGATAACTTCAATTATCAGTCCGTAATCCCTAGGTCTGACTATAATTACAGCTGGGTAACTTCCTCTTTAAGAAGTACTTATAGTATAAGAAGTGGGATACAAAAAGTTTATGGTTATTGGCCAAAAGACGGGATATTATCTTCATCAACAGGCTATGATTCAGCAATAACTTTCCCTACATCATCACTACTATACGGAGAATAGAATGCCCATAAATCTCGATTTTGTTGGATTGAACACTTTAGTTCGAGAAGAGATTAATACAAGTACTAATACAATAGGTCAAGCAACTACAAAAGCGTTGAGGTCGCCCCTTATAAGTTACAGCTCCAATCCCACTCTAGACATCACTTTACAAAATTTAAGTTTAGAAAGAAGGTACGGTACAACTGGTGCATTTTCAGTTTCGTTTTGGTTTAAGTCTGATGAGTTAACAAGCACCACCACCAGAAGAGTTTATTGGGCCAATGATTATAATGAAGACAATGCCGGATTTATCTTTTTTGGAAGTAATAAACTATCATTTGGAGCGTATGATGCGTCTGATACCCTTAAGAGATATGATTTTACTGATCCGGTAAGCGAACAAGGAACTTGGAGATGTTATGTTCTTTCTTGGTCAGGCAATTTTGCAGATCAAGCAGTGCTTTGGATAAATGGTATTCAAATGGAAAACGTAACAACCGACACCACTCCTTCTAGCGGGCTTGTTAGAAAAGCTTTTGGTCAATTATTTATTTTTGAAGATGGTCTTCCGCCGGATCCACTTTCTGAGCTGAGGGGATCATTAAGAGATCTTGCATTTTATGGTACCACATTGCAACAAACAGACGCAGCAGAAATTTATAACCGTGGCCACATAAATGATTTGAGAAACACAAGACTAGAAGACGGCAGCTCTTTAGCGGATAACATTTTAGATTATTGGAGACTTGGGCCTGAACCTGAGCTGTCTTCTTTTGAAACAGGAGATCAAGTTCCCAATGGAACCATTATCAACCCAACTGTTGGTGTTAATTCTTTAACTGCAAAAAACAATATTTTTATTTCTGAAGGTCCTAACAACCCTGAAACCAGAAACAAGTTGCTTGCTACAATACCATATAATGACCACTTTGCTGCATTAAATACAAATAGAAATGGACCATACGGCTTCTCACCATTTAAGCAACTTAGAGTATCTGATAATCCCGTTACTAGATTTCACAATAAAAATAACATCTTCTCCGTAGTCTCAGACGAAGGACAACCAAGAATAGTTATCCAAAATGGCAAGATTGTTTCAAACCACTCAGATAGAAGGGGGCAAATACAAAACTTTTCTGAGTCGCCTTTATTTGCAAATTCTTTACCAATTGAAGTAAAAGGTGAGGTAAAGCTAGAATTTGAAGATACAGAAGTCAAACAAAAGGTTTTATTAAAAGCTACAACTAATGAACAAAACTATTTTAAAAACAAAGAGATCGAATCAATCTTGAAAATTGAACCCACCATGGGCGAAGGTTACTCAAATTTAAAATCATTTTACTCCAAAGGTAGCCCCTCTCCTTTGGATTCAATTGAATCTTTAAAAATGTCTCAAACTGTATATCCAAAAGCAATTAACAGCTTTAAAAATTCAAGCAGAGGGAGAGATAATTTTCAATCTTTATTCTGGAAATCAAAAAGACCAGAAAGAAGAAAAACAAACAGTGGCAATGGCTTTGGTCACATAATTCCTTCGCAATCAATTTGGCCACTGGACGTTGAGGAGAATTTTGAAAACCTCTCTTTAGCC
>Ga0209348_1001332_pt1 | contig 12033 bp, 26 predicted proteins | sample ETNvirenome_2_30_FD_184065 | JGI IMG/M metagenome (GOLD analysis project Ga0209348, IMG submission 184065) | Marine viral communities from the Pacific Ocean - ETNP_2_30 (SPAdes) (version 2) | ecosystem: Environmental > Aquatic > Marine > Oceanic | place: Pacific Ocean | collected 2013-06-22 | reverse complement strand
GCCACTCTCTTGTCGCTGGAAGCTGTTCCTTGCGGCATATTACCAGTTTTGGTTTGTTTCCGCTATCCCACTCACGCCAAACGTGCTGCGGTACATCCTTTTGTATTAGGTATTCGATTGCTTGCTCTTCTGTCATTGCCTCGACAGGCTCTGTATTATGCAACAGATAGCCTCGTGTGTGCTTTTTAAAGTCAGGCTGCGCTTCATCTTTGGCTAGTTCCCAGTATACTTGCACTGGTGGCAGGATACCGCCCTGCAACGCACAAGCCATCCAGTTGGGGTCAGGGACAAGAACTTTAGCGCACTCATCAACGCTATCTTCGTACACTACACGATAGTCTGACTGATAACCCTCTAGGTTTTCTTTTGCCCAGCAGAGTCTGTCCCATAAATGTGTGCCTTGAAACTCTGGTGTTTCCATTATGCTAAGTCTCCAACTGCTATGTAAATAGTATCATCTATATCAGCTCCTGTACCGTTTTGAGTGGTTACTATGTTAAAACTACCTGTCGCGTATGTCTGCGCTTTAGAACCACTGTTACTTGCTGTATTAGAAGTATTTGCACATTCAGTTACTGCTGAATAATTTACATTTGCAAAACTACTTGTTAGCTGCGGTGAGAAGCTACCATTGCCGCCGTTATCTGTTAAGCTTGATGTATTTAGGCTGTCATCCAAAGTCGCATCACTACCCTCAAAATGACCTCGTGCTTTCGCACTACCCTCAACAACGTATTTCGTATCTACAGAGCCGGAGGTGCTATGTTCTAGAGTATCTGCTTTGATTTTTCCTAGTGCCATTATGCTAAGTCTCCATGTACTAGGCATCCCATTAAATCATCTTTTGCAGTACCAGCATCATTTGTGTTTTGTGTAGTATAAGAACTTGTTGTTCTTGTCTCTACTCGCAAAATACGTTCTTGGTTTTCTAACACAAGTGCATTTACTACATAGTCAGAGTTACCCATAACATTAACAAAATTTGGGGTTTGCTCACCTGCGTTTGGCCCGTCTGATATTGAAGTACAATTAAGGCTATCGTCTACATTAAAATCAGCAGGGTCAAAAGAAACCCATTGTTTTGCCAAACCCTGTTCAAGTGACTGTGTAGCGGTGGCACCAACTGTCACGGTGACACTATTCGCAGTAGTTACGCCAGTGAGTTTGTCTGTTTTTACCTCACTCATGCTAAGTCTCCATGCCCTAGCGCTGACCACTCTGCATCTTCAGCAGTTTGTGATTCAGACTCTGATGTAACAACTCTCCATTGTGATGTACTGAGCATAATATCACCCCCACCGCCTGTAAGACCGTGAGTGCCAGATCTAGCTGTCGTGCCACTTAAGATACTAAAAACACTAGACATTGCATTAGTTACGTTCCAACGAGCATCTCCAGCACCTTCATCTGATACAGAACTCGTGTTAAATGAGGCTCTCTCTACGTTACCTGATCTTTGATCAAAAAAAACAAAACATTTTGCGGCATGTTGCTTAGTTAGCGTAGCTGCACCACCGCTTGTGCTTTGTATGGTGTCTGCTTTTAATGTACTCATAGCGTCACCAACGTCCCGCCAGACTCAACTGTAAGTGTAACACCAGAAGCCACAGTAAACGGACCAGTCACGTTGGCGTTTTCTGTGGCTAGGATAGTGGTGTCTACAGTCAGGCTTTGATTGTTTGTGCGAAAAATACCGCTAGACTTAAAGTTGCCCCTGTTTTCAACGGCAGGTGAGATAGATCCGCTGGTTACACCCATGTACATAACAAATATGTTGTTGCCAGAATTACTTGATGGCGCGGCACTAAAAGTCAAAGTAGTGCCATCAGGTATAGTGTACGACCCAGTTGGTTCTTGAACCACCCCATCTACAGAAACGACTACATCCTCTGCACGAACCGTCTGATTAAGAGTGAATGTAGTGGTGCTTCCATCACCACTAAACTCCTGTCTTGTAGGTCTAGCCTGAAAACTAGGAACTATAGTGTTACCGAGAAGAGGCATCAGGTGATCTCCATTATACTCGCTACAGTATCTAAGCTGTTTGCTGTGTCACTTTGCACAATTAAGCTATGCCCTGTTTCCATGACAATCTTGTTGCCTGCCATATATTCAAAACTAGATGCCGCAGGAATCGGTATGTCTTTTGCCAGAAACACCATATCCCCAGCGTTCAGCTTTATGTCAGCAGTGATTTGAGCAGATGAAGTGTTCGCCAGAGTCAGACCAATAACAACGGTAGTGGTAGAACTTGGCACGGTGTAAACAGCCATGTCTGAGTTGGCACTGGCTGATCCACCGTTGAACACCTTATTTTTAAAGGTATTAGCCATGTTCTACTCCTTATTCACTTACATCATCTAGTAAAGCACATACTATGACTTCGGCTGTTGATGCAGATGAAATAGCGTGTATATCCGCTACGGTTGTGTTTGGCAGTCTGGCTACAAAAGCCTCGCTTGGACCAATCGTAATACCATCAGTTGCACTAGATGAGGCGGTGCCTGCATCTAGAACTATAAAAATACTACGGCTATTAGTATCTACATTTTTGATAAACAAAAACTTTACTTTGTCACCTGTGGCAACGGCAGTGGGTGCTGTGTCATCGTCAACTGCGGTGTAATCTGTGTAATTACCAGCGATCAAGTCTGTGCTTGAATTAGATACACTAGTCTTCTTGTAATACCACTTATCGTTGGCATCAGCAGGAGTGACAGTCATACTTGCCGAAAAGGTCTTAGCAATCTCGTCTGGCAAAACTGTCGCCTGTATTGTTGCGGAAGCATCATTTGCCATTTTTAACTCCTATCCTAAAGCTATGGCTAAAGCAGTAGCTGTACCAGCCACCTCAGTATTGTCTGCAATATTTAAAGAGGCTGCAACCCCCGTGACAGCGGCTCCAGACCCAGCCCCGTCACAAAATACAATGTCCGTTGTTCCGTTTGGTATAGACACTGTAGATCCTGTTCCTTGTTTTATGGTAGCTGCCCTGCTGCCCGTCAAAGAATTTTTAATTATAAAAAATTTAGTGGCGGTGTTAGGCGCGATTGTTACAACATTAGTGCCGCCTAAGTCAGAACCACTGTCTTTAAGGTTTATTACAGCAAACATGCCTGTTTGAACATTACTTTGTCCAGATGTAGGAGATCCTAATCGTATGGTGAGGTCTGTCGTGAGGTCTGAAGCAGTAAGATCTGAAGCACCTAAAACTCTATCAAATATGTCAAAGTTAAAGTTGGTGACATCGCCCCAACTACCAGAAAGTTCACCCGTAGCTGGTTTCTCTATGCCAAGGTTTGTACTAAACGAGCTTGCCATATACTGCTCCTATGCCGCCTGATCCGTCCAAGAGGGCGTCTGTGACGGCGCTACGTCGCCCCAATTTGTCGTAGCCCCTGTTACAACACCCCAATTTGGAGTTTGCGCTGCTACAATCTCTGTATAAATGAGGACTATACCAGTATTTCCTGTCGCTGTAACCCCTGTTGGAAAAACTCCTATTGATAGTGGGAAAGTAACCGTTCCGGTGCTTAGTGCAGCCGTTCCTTCTACCCCTGTAAGGGACAAAAGTGAAGCTCCACTAACGCCCTCCTCACCCAGACTTATCGTGGCTACAGCACCAACACCTATCACCCTTGCTCCGGCGTTGGTTTGCTCATCGCCAAGAGCAGAAGTTCCTGCTACACCTGTAATTGAGAAAAGGGCCGTGCCTGTTAAGGCTGGGTTTCCTACGGCTCCGGTGGCTGCTACTCCCGTGGGTGCATGCAGAGCAGATCCTACTGGTGTTACAGTGCCAGCGGAGGCTGTAGCCGACACACCTGTGACAACGACTGGTATGGCTTGGTTCCAAGCACCTTCGCCCCAAGTGCCTCTACCCCATCCAGATATAGTCACCGTGTCACTCCATTACGCTATACGAATAATAGCGTTACTTGCATCGGCTGTTGGGAACTGAATAGTAAAGGTGCCGGATGTTGAAGTTTTATTAGATGTAAAATCCAACACAGCCACAGCTTTGTTGCTGTTGGTGCTGTTGTATATTAAAGCACCCATTGCAGTGATCGTTGCTGTGGTAAAGCTAAGATCTGCAAAATCGGTAAATGCCGTAGTGCCGGACGTAGTCGGCGCGACTTTTGTAAGTGTGCCACCCCCAGTTGCATATGAACCGCTAGAAGCTACCTCACCTGTTGTGGTAAATGCAGTAGTTGTAGCCCCCAAAGTAGCAGTAGTGCTAGACTTTCCGCCACTGCCTTCTGCATATAAAGCCAGTTTAAAGGCGTTGCCGTTTGTTGCGAAATTGTGTGTGCCCAACATCAACTCTTGTTTGAATGCGGTACACATTGCTTGTGCTATTGCCATTATAGTCTCCCTATAGCGTCAGCTAGTTGATGTTGACCCGCTTCACGGACCTTCGCACAAATTGTAGCACGTTCTTCTTTTCTAGCCAACTCTACATAATATTGCACTAAATTTCTAACACGATCCTTAAAAGCTTCTGCCTGCAATCTAATTGGTTCAGGGGCTTCATCGGATATATATATTATCTTATCGGCTGCCATATCAGCTATTTGATCGTTAGATAAACCACCGTTATCAGAGGATACCACCTTAACAGACCCTACGGATGCTACGTTAACCTCAAACATGATCATGTCTCCCAAAAATAACCGGATTTGATTCTACCGGTTCTGGCGGTCTTATATCAGACTGCTTTGTTATTAATATATTGCCCCCTTCAATCGTTTGAACTAAAGGATCATCTAATCTGTGGTAGCCATAAAGTTTTTCATTATCTGGAACATTCGTGTCTAACAACCCGGAACGGTGAGCTATCTCTAGTTTTATACCTTTTGACGCGGCAATAGCGCACCAAAACTCTACACAAGCTCTTCCTGACTCGGCCATGTTTACGTTTTTATATGTAAAATCAATACCGTACAAACAAATCTTTGTTGCTTTTTTCCAAATAGCATACGCTACCGCATAGGCTACTGTGTTGTTAAAGTAACAGTAACCTGTTGATTTTACAACTTTTTCAAGCGGGTAGAGTTTTATGGCTGGAAAATCACTATGTTCTTGGCACGAGTATATTGGGTTTTTATTTTTACGTAAAAACTCTCTAGCTATTCCGGTTTGAGAACCAGCGTTTTCAGTATCTAAAAAACGAGAAACGGGGTCCATCATAAACGTCTTATCGACGTGTATAATACCTCCAATACAATTAATCCCCCAAACTTCATCAAAAGTTTGCGAGGCAACTCTTGCGGCTATGTAGTCGGCATAACTGCCTCCCAAGCCAACGATGGCAACTTTCATGTACGGGCCCTTCTTGGTAGCCCCTGTCTGTTTGCATCGTCGTTTTCCCTAGCTTCCCCAAGATCTTTTAATCGAACTAAAGACTCTACAAAGCGCTCACTGTACATTTTCATAACGTCAGACTCACCCTTCATATAAGTATAGGCTTCAATCAAACTGCCATATAGTAAAGCGTTAGGGGCATTAACACTTAAAAAGGTCGTAGTAGCGTCTGCCGAAGTAGAAACTACCGTTCCCGTAGCCCCACTGGTTGCCCCAGTGACTGTTTCTCCCACAGTTAAATCTGTGCTTGGTACAACAATGTTAAAAGTCGTAGCGCTAACAATAGATGCTATTGTTGTATTTGCACCGCTGGTCCCACCCGTAATTGTTTCTCCAGCTACAAAAGTCCCACTTACGCTGCTAACCGTTAACAAAAACTGACTTTGCGTTAGACTGGTTGGTCTATAATAATAGTGAAGCTCTGCTGTGTAATCAGCATCTGGAGTAGGAGCTAATAAAAAGTTTTGGAAGTCGTATACACCATAATATTTTGGAAGACCGGTGGTGGCTGAATTTGGGTTGTATTCTTGTAAGAAGTTAACATCTTTGATTAATAAAAAGTTTTTATTACTAGAGCTTTCTAAAGATAGACTAAAAGATGCTATGTAATCGTCTGGTACAGCTAAAAATTGGTTACCTGAAGTTGTGGTTCCCGTCGCATTCTTGCGAAAGAACTCTAAATCAACGCTTTTAAATATACGTTCTTCGGCTGTTTTAATAAAATCAACAAGATGAGAGACAAAAGTAGTCTCTTGGTTTTCTGTATAGTCTTTTATGGCAGACTTTAATGTAGTGTATGTAAAGCTCATGTTACGCTCACTGTCACAGTTCCCAATACAGCCTCTGCTTGTGGTACTCGTTTGTACTCTATATCTACAGTACTAAATATAGGGAATTTTACTGTCGTGTTAAAAATATTATTAGTGTCAGGACGTGCTTCTTTTAAAGTTTGTGGGTCATATATTTTTCTGAATGGACCTAATTGAGGATGTTTTCTTTCAAACTCATCTTTTCCAACTAACGCCCCATTCCATTCTTTACGCATGTCTTTATAACGATACTTCATCCCAGATCTATCTGAAATAGCGTAAGAATTTTTTCCTGTAGCGTATCTAGGCATTAGTTTGTCCTAAAGTATGCGTACTCTGGCGTTACCGTAAAGCTAGACCGGTCTCTATCCTCACCCATAGCTCTTTCAAACTCTTCCTCGTACATGGCTTTAAGCATTTGAGTTCGATTAGGAGCTCTTTTAATAGATAAGTAATAAGCCAGACCGGCAGCCAAACAGGGATAAAATCTAAAAGGTACGTCTAATGTGTTTATGGCTGTGTCTGCATCATCTATGCGTGTCAAAGCGTTATAAACAACAACATCCGTGCTATTTTCTGGGGTCGGCCATAAACGTAAACTTGGTGTTACTTGTCTATCCAAGAAAAACTGCGTGGGTCTACCAGTAGTAGCCTTGTTTGGGATGTTTAAATCATCATCCCGACTAACTCTTGTTAAAGAAAAGTCAGTGCTGCTACGAGTTACAACGGCGCTTAATATATCAATTACATCTGCGGATAGAGCGTATGTTCTTGTTCCAGAGGTTAAAGCTTGTGTGCGTTGTGTAATTGTCCACTGATTAAGACCACGGTTAGCCCACTCTGCCAGCATTATATTCAAAGATCTTCTGGCAGTTACAAGATCGTATCCTGTTTTAACCTCTAAGCCGCAACGCTCAAAAGCCTCTTCCACATAATCTGATACGTCTAATTCAAAGTTTACGCTTCCAGAAACAGCCATTACTTATCTTTCGCATATAGATTGTCGAATATCTGATTTACGTCCATTGTATAGTCTAAATCTGATTTTGAATAGTGTATATGCTGAGACGGCAAGAAATCAGGCGCACCTTGTCCGGTCTCAAACCATGCAGGGTGTGTAACTCGGACACGATTATTAGGTAAAGCAACAATGTTACCCGTGTACGGACCAGCATCCAAAAGCTCTAAAACGTGACTCTGCTTATGCTGCGCCGGGTCATCAGCGATCTCACTCTCCGTATAATCCACCGTAAAATAGTATTTGGCAGGATAAAACTCAGGCCCTATCTTGGCGATCCAAGGGCACGGATGAGCGCGATCTAAACGATAAACTGCGTGTGTATGGGACATACAGTCCCAAGGTTGCGCTAAATGGACAGGCATAGGTTCTGGCCACTCTTCAAAAGGCGTATCCCCGACAAGCGCAGTTATTGGCATTCTGGCCCACATCGCTCCCCCGTGCACATTCTGCTGATCCGTGCCATCGGTCTCACAGCCGGTGAATATCATCTGAAAACTTAAACACCGGCTTGGCATCGTAGTAACCGCAATCGCCATGGCGTGAAGAAACTCGCCATGATAATCAGAATGGTTGCACGTATACTCTCTCCGCACCCAACACTTGAAGTGCGGAATATTACTTTGAAGGTAGGGCAAGGTCTTATACCTTGCCGCCCTTGGCCATACCCTTCTTTTTCATCATGCCGCCGTTGGCCATCTTCTGGACCTTGCCACCTTTAGCCATGCCTTTTTTCTTCATCATGCCGCCGTTGGCCATCTTCTGGACTTTACCGCCCTTGGCATATCCCTTTTTCTTCATGGCTCCACCTTTAGCCATTTTCTGGACTTTACCGCCCTTGGCCATGCCTTTTTTCTTCATAGTAGGTGCTACGTTACCCACAAGGCTAGATGCATACTCATCCATTGTCATAAATTCTTTTGCCATTATTTGCTCCTATGCAATTTTGGTGCGTTTTCTTCTGTTAGCCATTACAGCGCCGCATCCTCGCGCTACAACAGTTCCGGGTATGTTTTTACCCCTAAACGGTCTTTTAGGCTTGGTTACAGCCCCACCATTTTTTAAATTCGTTACTTTCGCAGCCTTTGTATTAGCGACTGTAGTCTTTCCTTTAGCGCCTGCTTTTTTCTTTTTGCGTGCTGTCGTAGCGCGTTCACTTTTGGATAAACTATTAGCTTTAGATCTAGGAAGGCAACGGTCAGGGTTTTTCTTATCTTTTGAAGTGCCACATGGACCTTTGATAGAGCCATCAGTTCCAATCCTTACCCAGTCTTGTTTCAGCCATTGCTTTAACTGTCCCATTATGCACGGCCTCCATACTTCCTAGACTTTACCTTTTTTCCTTTATGTTTTCCACCAGTTCTTTTTATCTTACCTTGAGCTTTACAAGAAGCTATCTGTGTGAAACCTTTAGGATTTTTACAGTTCTTAGCTTTGGCCATCAAACCTTCCTATGTTGCTTTCGTATGGCCTCTTTACCTGCCTTCGCTATTCTAGCCTGTTCTGGCTTTTTTGCTACTTTAGCTCTTTGCTCTAAAACAGTAAGTATCTGTATTTTTCTAGCAAAAGATTTATTTATTTTTTTAACTTTAGCAACAGTGGCTCTTGCATCCGCAGGTGTTGCAAATTTAATAGAGACAGTGTCCTTTGGGTTCTCATCTGTATACAAACGTCTACCCGATCCCGGTGGTTTTTTTCCTGTCCCCTTTTTAGGATCTTTTCCGTTTCCCATTTTTTACCAACTTAGATAGTGTCCGTGCCTGACCCGCATGTGTTTTAGAGGCTTTTTTCAAACCTTTAATAACTTTTTTCACTCTTTTCTTATTCGTTGCTGTTAGACTCATCGGCCTTTCCTTTTACCGCCTTTTGACTTTTTAGCGTAGTTGGGGTCTTTACAGTATTTTGAAGCGGCCAAGTTTGCATACGCTGACGGGTATGTGTCAAATGTGCGTTTAGCCCAAGCTTTGCCTTCGGGACAGATCTTACCACCACTTTTTACCTTCCCCCCTTTTTTCATGCGAACAGCGCTATTTGTAGCGCGTTTTGGTATAGGACAAGCTGCTGCCCCTATTCTTACTGCACTGGTCATTTAAAACACCTTCTGCACGACGGCTGCTGCAACAATTAAACCTGCTATGCCCCAAAGCCTTTGATCCAACTTATCTAGCTGTTTTTGTATCTGGGCATACCGACTATTGCACTCCTCTTCGTGCTTTTCCAAAAGTTTTAAAACATCATCGGCTTTCATTAGCACTTCCATCTTCTACGAGCTTGTCTAAGTCTGCTGTTAGGATTTTTAGCTGCTTTAGGAAATTTTTTCATCTGACCTGCGGATCTAGCACAAAAGGACTTACGTCTTTTCGCGTCTTTACTGCCGGGTTTAACTTTTCCTGTAACAGCCGTTTTTAACTTAGAACCGGGATTTGCACGTCTATAAGCTGCCACCCCAGCTTTAGTCATTCCCGCCCCTTTTTCTGTGGGGCGGAAATTCTTTTTGTTTCTTTTTGGCATCTTGGCTTTACGAGGAGCCATTTTTCACCTACGCGTGAAATACCGTCATCAACAAAAATGTTGAAACCGTATATTGTATAAACAATCCACTCTCAAACAAAACGCCGTCCTCTGGGATGGTTACATCACGAGTAGCCGTAGCAGATGCGATTGAACGTAACTTAAATTGACTTGTCCCTGACGGGGAGCTTGTCAAAAAGTCAATCGTTCCTGCTGTAGCAGTGCTTGATAAAAAAGCACCTTTTAATCGTGTTCTCCCTGCAAAAATAACATCCGCAGCATCCGCGCTAATACCCGCTTTCACGTTACCCGCAGGGTTACCTACCGCAGTTATGGACGCTATTGTAAGAAAGAAATTTGAACTAGTAGCAACACCGGCATTAGCACCTGTAAGAGTCTCTGTTTGAGAATCCCCATTTACATCTGTGCCAACAATAGTGAACGCCTTACTACTATCATCACCGGCAGAAGTAACTGTAATCTTTCTCGCATGAGAAAGAGTTACAGAGCCACTGTCTGCCAAAGCCCCGCCTATGGTTAGAGCCGCATTGTTTCCCACAGAAGCGTTAGCCGAAATACCGTCATCGTCTGCTGCAACAGTATCCGCTGTGATAGTCACGGCTTTTACGTCTGATCCTGCCATTTCAGCCTCCTTAGAATACTGAGTATTCTAGTTCAACCGTAAATCTGCCTGCTGTTGCGTCTGCGTTTAGCGTGGTTGTGGCCGCAGCATACAAATGAGTGCTTGCAATCGGAGCAGTAACATTTGGTTCAAACACATGGAAGTTACCGGCTGTGTTGTTAAAATTAATGTCAACCTCAGTTATGGACAACGCAGCAGATAATGTTGGTGAAAAGGCTGCTACACCTGCTCCAACAATCTCTGTGCCGGACGAAACCGCGGCATTAGTTGCGGTGCCACTCGTAGCACTCAACTGCAAAGATCCGACCAAAGTTTGGCCAGCGGCGGTGGTGATACCAATCACAGCTTTGTGAATGAAAAACTTTGACGCTGTTACCAATGCATCTGGGTGATCTGTGTTAAGAGTTCCCAACTCAACAAGAACATCACCGTCAGCATACGCTGAACTGGTGTCTGTGCCTGCCAGTGATCCTACAAAAGTTTGGATTTTTCTTGTTCCTAAAGAAATCAACTGACCTGTTGAATTTACAGAAAAGCCTGTTTCTGTAATCGCACCAGTGCCAGAGCCCTCGTTAATTACTTTAAAACCTGCTTTTGAACGGACGGAGCCCGAAAAAGTAGTTGTAGCCATTTGTTTCTCCTGTCTTGGCTAATGTCAGCCCCCTGTGGGCTGTCAGGATAAAACAACCATACAATAAAAAAGGGCGACTGTGAAGCCGCCCTTTGAAACCTCTACGGGAAAAGAGGTTATTATGCTGCGCCCGGTGTTCCAAACACACAACGCCAATCGGAAACACCGAAGCTGTAACGCTCACGGGCCTTAAACCGCATGTTGCCGGTGTCAAAATCACCTTCCATTGCAGTCTTGATTGGAGAACGGTTGAAGTATTTGAAACCGTTTGGTGCATCGGTCTTGATGAAGAACGCATCCGTGTCTGTCAAGAAGTGGTTTACAACTGCACCTTCAGGCAGCATACCCATGTTCTTGATAGCGTTTGCGTCGTTATCAGCCGTTGCTGAACGCAAGTTTGAGTTAATCACACGCTCTGCAATAAACTGCAATTCTTTTGGAATGATAAGTTTCGTCCCACGAACTGCAATCTTGAGACCACGCTCATCAGTCAAACCGGCGATATCAATCAACATTTGCTCAAGTGAAGTTTCATTCAAATCAGCAGCAGTTGACAGCAAGTTACGCTGGTTACCTGACAGAGATGGGTGTGAATCGGAACAAAGTGCTGCACCATCGCCGATCGCAGAAGCGCCTGTGCTGAACGCATTGTTCAGAATAGCCGCAGCTTTAATCTGCTTGGTCTGAGCCATTGAACGGGCCAGAGCCTTGGTGTAGCGAGATGCCAAACGGTCATACAGATTATCCTCAATGGCTTCCTCAGTAATTGAAAACGCCAAAGCGATTGTCTCGTGTGTGTACCGTGCTGTGAATGTCTCTTGAGCATCATCAAAGGAGACGGCTGCGCCCTCTTCCTTAGTTGGTGCTGTTGAGAAACCCCCAAGCATCACTTCTTCTTCAAATGAACGATCAGATGCTTCCTCTGCAAAGATTTCAGCATGTTCGTTTTCATAACGATCATACTCAAGCCCAAAAAGTGCATTTAGACCGGGTTCTAGCTCTTTAGCTAGTTGTGCTCTTGAAATAGCCATTTCCTAGCCTCCTATATGCCGGTGTTCGC
>Ga0209348_1001331_pt1 | contig 12035 bp, 14 predicted proteins | sample ETNvirenome_2_30_FD_184065 | JGI IMG/M metagenome (GOLD analysis project Ga0209348, IMG submission 184065) | Marine viral communities from the Pacific Ocean - ETNP_2_30 (SPAdes) (version 2) | ecosystem: Environmental > Aquatic > Marine > Oceanic | place: Pacific Ocean | collected 2013-06-22 | reverse complement strand
ATACTTGAAGAGATGCAACCTCAATTGCTACGTCCTGTTGAAGATCATCCACAGTAGTATCAGTGTTGGAATCAGCAACATCAGTATCAAAATGAGCTTTGCTATCATAAACTTTTCCTGTTCTTTTGTTTTTGATTGTTTCTACAACCTTAGCATTATATACAGGAACTTTTTTACCATCTATAATAGTATAGTTTTTATCGTCTTCCGCCATGATTAGCTCGTCCTTGTTTGTTGTAAGGTTTATAACTTCTTTTCTCTGATTTTGAAAGGCTTTTCTTATGCCGACCCGGCCGTTTTTTAGGCTTTGGTCTTGGCACGTAATGAATAAATTTTTGCCTAGCCATTTTCCTGCGATCTATCTATTAGTGCATAACTAATAACACCTGTGATTGCATTTGATGTATCACTCTCCATAAGCAATGTATCACCTGCCTCAAGATTAATAGTATTAGATGCTAGATTCACAAAACTTTTATTTAGTTGTGCATGAGCAACAACTCTTGCCGTGCCACCATTTTTCAAAACCAAAAGATCTACATCAGCGTTTGATGAAGACTTATGAACTGCTTGTACGCTTTTGACAATACCAACTGCAGAAGTAGATATAGTCAATACAGTTGTAGATGTATTTGTGCTTAATAAATATGTTTCGTTTTTGTATTGTATTGTCATGACATAAAATAATTAAAGGTATCTTGTTCGTTTTTCAAGTCCTGTTGAAATGATGTGTTCAGTTGTGTTTTAACTGTATCGAGAGATTGCACAATTTGTCTTTGGTTCTCCTCTTCATATTGTTGTTTAGGTTCTGGTATGTAAACAGTAATTTTAGCCATGTAAAGCTGCCCCTCTATCAGAGGAAGAAAAACCACCACCTGTGCTTTTGGAACCTCCAGTGTTTGCTGCTGCTCCTCCTCCGCCACCACCACCCATAGCTTGATCTCTTGCCGTTACTTGTGATGACGGTCTTTGTGCCATTTGTTTTTGTATACCTCTTGCTTGAGCCATGTTTGCTGCTGCTGCTGCGTTTCTTGCATCAATACCACCATAACTTTTTGCGTCAAAATAATCTGCTAGAGTTTTTGATCTTGCAAAATCTGTTTGTCTTATTCTATCATTTACTCCAGATAAACCTGATAATACTAAACCACCAATACCAATCGGATTTAAACCCATACCCATTTTAGAACTTAATTTATTCATAATTAAATTTTTACCAAGATCTTTCATTGTTCCCATACTAGATGCAGCATTATTTATAATACCTGTCAAACCACTATTGTCATTAGCTTGTGCAGGCATTTGACTCATTACAAAATCTCTATAAGTTGCAAAGTCTGGATAGGTTGCTTGTAAAGCTCTATTTGTGCTGTATTCTTGAAAAAGTGCTTCTTCGTTCATTATCTCATACCATCTTGTGATACATCTGCTCTAAATGTTCCAAATCTCCAATTATCATTTAATGCAGAGTTTTCTATTTTAATATTAGCCAGTCTACCTCTTACTCTTGTATCTATTTTTGATGTCGCAGAATTTACCACAAATGATATTGTAGTGGTGTTGCCTGCAATAGGAAAGTCTTTTGTACCAAGTGTTATTGATACGTTACCCGATAAATTCTTAAAGTCTGGTAAAAACCTTCTAATGTTTAACAAAAATTGACCATCACCTTCAACAGGTAGATCAAAGTCTCCTGACTGTACGAAACAACTAATAGCCTCTTCTGTTCCATTAAGATTAATTTTATTTACACCTCTTTCATGTTCAAAATAAGTTGTTGATCCAAATTTATTTGTTGCACCTTGTATTGTTGGAAACTGAGGAACTGTTGTTGAATCATATTCTGTTGCATATGGGTTAGCGTACGTTGTTGAGTCAGCATAGGTTGTTCTCGCTAATGACATAGTTGACCAAGTATTTTCTACATAATTATAAGTTACAGTTCTATCTATTTGAACAGATGGTCCGGTAGTCGGTGTCCCTTTTGGATAGAACCATAATATCTCATTATACAAAGAGTTATGCGCACCGAATACAATTTGATTAGATGCATAATTTATACCAAGATTATCGCCATCAGTTGTGAATACAAAATCTTCTACAAGTGACGGAAGTAATTTAACTGTACCATCAAATACAAAGAACCCACCAGAGTTACCCATCCAAAATACTTTACCATCTGCATAAACAGCCGCGTGCGGTCCAATACATCCACAGTTAGTACCAACCTGTCTTATAGAAAAAGTAAACGGTGGTCCAACAAACTGCATTGTATAAGCTGCTTGATCAGTTAATATTAAAACATAGTCTTTACCATTAACAGCTGTAACAATTGTGTTTCCGGTGTCCAGTCTAAATGTTCCTGCGGTATTCGTTGAGGTTGGATTATATAAATTAAAATTTTCTTGGTCACTAAATCTAATAAACATTGGATCTTGTGTTGTATTATCACCTACTGTTGTTTCAGTTCCAAAATGTATAAAATGTCTATCCCTGTCAGAGACAATAGTTGAAACAGATTTTGTTGGAGCACTTGCCATCTCAGTACATCTATTATTCAAAGGATTACTTACCCTTGGATCCCAAGTAAATGTTTTTCCATTTCTAATTGTTGCAGTAAGTATTGCACCAAAATTATCAAGTGACCAGTTACCTGGATCAAGTATGACTGATGATGTTGTAGTTTGTTGTCCCCAACCTATAAAGTTTGTAATCTCAGTGACAGTTGCACCACTGCTATGGGCTGCAGTTGACGTTCCTTGTGCACCTCTTGTAATACCTGTTAAATCATTAGAACTAACACCTGTGTATGTAATAATTTCTTGATCTACTAATATAGTTCCACCAGTTCCAGAAAAACCTGTTGCACTATTTAGTGTGATACTAGTTCCAGATCCTCCCGTACCTGCAGTGTCGTTTTGTAAAAGTCCGTTAAGTGTATTTGTCAATGCACCAGAAACATTTCCACCCCATGTTCCTGTACCCCAACCATAACCATATGTTTGGATAGTTGGTCCTATTTCTACATAAGCTCTAATTGTTGCAGAACCAGCGGCAGTCATCCCTGTCCCTGTCTCACTCGATGCCATTGTAATTGTAAAAGTATCTGCAGCAGCAGTAATCACTTCAAATGTTTGGTCAGTAAAATTAGCTGTGGTAAAACTTGTTGCTCCTCCTCCAGGTAAAGTAACAGACTCAAATAAAAAATAATCACCAGAAACTAATCCATGTGCAGTTTTGTTAACTGTTACAGTTGATTGACCATTAACAGATGTAAACGTAGCACCAGTTAATCCTGTATCTAAAGGAGTGACATCATAAAAAGCATCTTCATAATAAATTAATAATACTTTAGATGTTCCAATGGCAGCATACTTTCTACCTTGTAAATCTGTCCAAGTATGTTGAGCACGTGCAGGACCTGCAATAGTCTTTTGTCCTATAGCAGCAAATCCACCAATTTTTTCTGGTTGTGCATATCTAAATCTAACAAAATCACCATCAATCCATCTACCCTCAGCTCCTGAAGGTGTATCAGTTTTATCAAAACCTGGTAGTAATTTTACATTTGTAAGAGGCATACGGTATTTTACACCATGTTAAAGCTTCTTCCAAGTCGTAGGTGATGGCATGTTATGCTCAGATTTTAAACCTTTTCTCATAGTTAAAAGCACATCTCCTGATATTGAGATACGTGGTTCTTCTTTTTCGTTTATGCCTGTCTCGTGAAAAAGCATAGATGGAAAGATTACAATATTACCAGTCTTTGCTGGGTACTCCGCTTTTGCAAAATTAACCTCATCCCATTTTTTAAAATATGGATCTCTTTTTGGGATGTTTAAACCAACTTTATGTGCCTCATCATCTATGAAGAATAGGTTACCTTGATCCTCTGCTTTTACATAATAGACAAAACTAAAGTGACTTGTCATGTGCCTGTGGTATGAAATAAATTGATCTTTGGTAGAGTACGTAGCCCATGATTTGGTTATATAAAGCTCAAACAATTCTAGATCATAATGCAAACCATGTATTGCAGCGATTAATGCTTGTGTAATTTGATCGTATAATTTTTCAAATTTTGGATTTAAATGTAAATTATCATCAATAGATTGTAAGTCTTTTGCTTTTATATCCGTTGTCCGTGCGTACTGAGAATTTGTTGGAGTTACTAATTCTAGTTCAGGTAATATTTTTTTATTAATTTTTTCGTAATTTTGAATTTGAGAGATGTATATTGGATAACCAAACCATTTTGATATGTTAGTCATCTAATGTGCCTTTAGTATCAAACCATATATAACTATTTACTTTAGATAATAAATTTTCCATATCTTTATCTTTAACAACGTACACAAGAGTTTCAGTACAATAGTCTTTTATAGCTTCATATCTATGATGTCCATCTAAAAGTGTTTTGTTATCGTGTATTACCAATGGACATAACAAACCTTTTTCTCGAATATCAATTTTTAATTGATTGATTAGTTCAATATTTAATTTAAATTGCCTAGGTTTTATTAAATTTAATTTAATTTTTTGTAATATAGTATTAAATACTATTTTTTGTGGCTCAATTAACACTACAAGATTTTTAAAAATCTATAAACTATCTCTCCATTACCACCAGAACCACCACTAGTGGATCCACCACTTACCTGAGCAGCTCCTCCTCCACCACCAGATCCTCTTGTTCCTGGACTTCCGTTAGTACCTCCCCCAGATGAAGAACCTCCAGCACCTCCAGATATCCCTCCATCATAAGAGTTAGCTCCTGCAAATCCAGATATTCTACAGTTGTCTCCTCCGCAGTTTCCTGATCCCGATAAACTTCCTGTTGCACCATTACCACTGTCATTAAAAGTTCCTGCAGGTCCAGAGGTATTTGAACTAACATTTTTAGTTACACCATCAGAATCTCTAAACGTGCCTGTACTAACACTTGAGCTTACTGTTGCAGAACCAGGTGTTCCTGCTGTATTAGATCTTAAAGGTCCTTGCACACCACCTCCCGTACCGCTAGATCCACCTCCACCTGTCAGTGTAAATAAAGATCCTGCAGAAGATCCAGACAAAGTTGTCGATGATCCACCACTTGCAGTAACATTGAATCCTTTTCCAGCACCACTTCCTGCTGAACCAATTGAATAAGTCATTGTCTCACCACCAGCAACTGTAAATATTTTGTCAGAAACGTAAGCACCTGAACCTCCGCCAGCTCCTGCTGACTCTCCACCTGCTTTATCATAATCAGCTCCACCTACTGCGCCTCCTCCTCCTCCAACTGCTGCTTGGATATGAATTGCGTTTGCATTACTTGGCACAGCAAATGTACCTGATCCTGATGAAAGAGTAGCAAATGATGTAGCTTCAAAAGCAGTAAAAACTAATTTATATGTGCCACTTACGTTGGCATAAGCTTCATTTACTTCTTGATACGTTCCGCTTACGTTTGCAAATATTTGATTTGTTTGTTGAAAGGCACTGGAGTTTCTAACATAAGTTTCTGCCATTTAAACTCCTATGAATATACGAACCAAAGATCTCCGTCAGATCCTCCTGCTGGAGTAACATTAGTTGTGATTGTAAATTTTCTTGCTAATTTATCTGAGTCCACTGCATTGTTTACAATTTTAGCGGTTGTAATTTGATTATCTGAAATTTTTACTGTCGTTATTTGATTATCAGAAATTTTAGCTGTCACTATTTGATTATCAGAAATTTTTGCGGTCGTTATTGCATTATCAGCTATTGATGCTGTGGCTATCTCGCCACCTAAACTAGATAAATCAACTCTATTAATATTGGTACCATCTGAATATGCTAAATGTTTTTTACCTTCAGTCATTGCAAAGCCAGTACCACTTGCAGTTTTAAAAGTTATTGTACTTGTGTTATGTGTAGTTCTATCATCAAGTATGTACATTTTTTCAATTGAGTTTGGAACAGTTACACTTGTGTCACCTGTTAAGGATCCACCAAAAGCTAACACCATATTTCTAGCTTGAGATATAGAACCATCATCCATTGTCAAACCAATAGAAGTAGTTGTAACACTAATTGACTCAAAACCAGCAATTGCTTGTTGCACTAAATTTAAATTTGTGTTTGTTTTTGTTCCCCATGTACCAGCGTTTTCACCAGTAGCCATAAGTTCAAGTTTTAAATCTGTCGAAAATGTAGATGCCATATTTGTATTATAATCCTATTATGCTGCAATATCAACTTCAACCCAGACATTGCTTACTCCTGGGTCAACGTTAGACCATGCTATTGTTCCTGTGTTTCCAACACTTATAGACATTTGTTGTCCAGTTAAATCAACAGGAGTATCTAAATCTACAGTGACTGAAGCAACAGCTGTAGTCATTGTAGTCAAACCGGTAATTGAAGCAGTAACATCAATTGATATATCAACAGCTTGATCAGATATTGTTAATAAATTAGTGGTTGCATCAACATTAGCATCACCAGTTGCAGCTAATGTACCTGTTGAAGTTGTAATATCTAAACCATCAACCAATACTGTAAAGGTTGCATCAACCTGTCCAACAGCTGAAGTCAAATCAATACCCGTTACTGGAGCATCTACAGCACTTATTAATGTTACAGTTCCTACAGATGTTTCTAATTCTTTTTCTGATCCGGCAACAATAGTTGTAGTAGCATCTGCTTGTACTGAATACGGTCCAATTACTGTTGTTAATTGTTCTCCTGTAACAATTACATCTGGATCAACTTGAATATCACCCAGTGTTGTAGAGGCAGTTACACCTGTCAATTGTATAGTCGGGTTTTGAATTGCAGTGATACTTACTGAGCCTGTTGCTGTAGTAAGTGCTATACCTGTTACTTCTATACTTGCATTAGTTCCGCCTAATGAAGCAATAGGTGATTGTGCAATTGCTGTAATTCCTAACATATCTCTCCAATAAGCGTGAGGGGTTGGTGATTGAGGTGGTAAACCCCCCACACATCGAGATTATATCATCTCTTAAACCAAGAGGGAAGTCCTAGATGAGGACGTTTGTCAAACATATTATCTTTTGCACCTGGTGTTTTACGATTATTATAATGTAAAAACACTTGTACGCATTCTTTGCCTTTGAATTTATTTCGCCAATGCTCCAGCTCACAACCAGAATAGACTAGCATATCTCCTTGTTTTAAATCTACTTTAATACCTTTTTTACCTACTTCTCCAGATGGCTCTAAATATATAGGCCAGTCATCACCAGCAAGATTCATAGTAGTGGATATCTCACAACTAAATCTATCTTTGTGTCTTTTTAATTCATCACCTTTTTTATATATTCTTGCATAAGTATACGCAGGATATAATTTTAATCCTGTGGCTTTTTCCATACCTGGTTGACATTTAAGTAATAAAGTTTCCATAGCCATATTAGCATATTGAGAATATGTGTTTGGTATCTGTTCATTCTCTCCCTCATAATATCCTATGATAGTTTCGAATGGAGAAAAATATCTTGATTGTCTACAAGTATCATAAACTTGTTTTTGCATTAAAAAATAATTTGCAACAAAAGCTGCTAGGTCTTTTGATATTGCTTGTTTAATAACTGTGTATTTATTTTTTTTAAACGACATCTTTAGCCATTTCTTTTGGCACTGCTTGTATATTCCAATGTATAAATCTAAACGGTTCAATACCAAAGTCTACTGCATACTCGTGTTCCAAGTATCCTGGAAATATAATTAATGTACCTGGTTTAGGTCTTAAGTGAAATTGTTCGTGACCTGCCCATACACCTTTTAAGTCTGGTTTCATTTTTAACTTTGTACATCTTGCACCAGTCTTTGGTTCGTGAAATACAGGGTAAGAAGTTTTATCACTACACTTTAAAAAATAAAAACCTGATACGTGTTGATTCCAATGTATGTGTGCTGAATGATGTCCACCACCTTTTTTAGCAAACTCTTGTACCCATAGCTCACTAAACATAGTTGTGTATTGTGACATATCATAACCTTGGTGATCTAAATATTCCCAAGATTTTTGACCAATGTAATTTCTAAAATCTAAAAAATCATTATCAACTGTTAATGGTGTTGAGTGATATGATCTTCCAAAGTCACCGTGTTCTTTTATAAATTTTTTTTCTCTTGTTTTTGCATCTTTAATATATTTATTAGAAGCTTTGTTTAAAGATTTTACAAACTCTGGTTTTTCCTCACTCCATACTACAGTTGGAAAATAACTATTTATAAACATTATTTAAAAGGCCTCCCTAAATGCCACACCACAAGACTATATCTTGTGCCTGATGTTACTGGTTTAACTCTATGCCATACAAAACTTGGAAATACAATAATAGATCCTTTTGGTAGTATCTCTTTACATTGCACTCTGTGTTTTGATTCGTCTCGCATATGTGGATCATAGTTTCTAAAATCAAATTCTAGTTCACCACCTTTATATTCTGATCCATCTGTTAATTGACAAGTCATAGATAGTTTTCTAATTTTACCGTGATCTGGTGTATTTGGTTTATCATAAGGTTTGTCCCAACTATCACAATGCCAATCGTAATATTGATTTAATTTATATTTTGTAAACTGACAAGACTCAGATCTTTCCCAATCAAAATTCCAACCAGCCATTGCATTTGCTTTATGTACATATGGATGTAATTCTTTGTATATCCAAGTATCGTTAAGCCATACTAAATCTGAGTTTCTTTTTCTTTTTAAATCCAATACTTCTTGCTTGTTTAATTTTTTATCACCATAGCCACCTGTCCTAGCCATAACTTCTTTTTGTTGATTAGCATAAGCTATAACATCATCGCAAAATTTAGGTGTAAGCACACCACTAAAATACCAATAGTAGTTAGATATATTCATACAATATAGTTTGTACAAAATTTAAACTATCCTTTTGATTATTAGTTAAATAATACATATTAGTAGACGGAAACATTATAAACATATTATTTTTAAGTGGTATATCCCAAGACCTACCTTTACGTCTATTATCTTCATAATGTATTCTAACCATACAATCTTTAACTTTTACACCATACAATAATGTATAATCTGGAGAGTTACGCAAATCTACTGGATCTACATTTATGAAAGGTTGTGAGATTTCTCCAGGTTTATAGATATTACCAAAGGTATCTTTATTAATTAAAGTAAATCCATAGTCTAAATTTATATGGTCTCTCATATAAGTATTTAGCATATCGAATGTTCGTGAGAATGGAAAATCTTTGTCTTGAATTATTGATTGTAAAATATCGCCTGATAATTTATCTCGGTCAATGTCCCAATCTTTAGGCATTGCCACATCACCATGATATAAAACTTGCTCTGATAAAATAATTTTTTTCATGCCACCCACATGACTAGTATATTAAGCTTTAGAATCTGTCAAATCCCAAGACTGGCCTGATTCGTTCCAGTCATAACCCCATTTATGAGTTCCAGCTTCATTTTGTGAAGTTTGTTCTGCAGTTAATTCGGGAGCATCACCAATTGGTGAATCCCAACTAGCAGTTGTAGTATTTTTTACCCAAGATGCGTAAGGTTTTTTAGGCCAAAAGATTTGATTATCCTCATCCCATTCATAACCTATACCTGCGTAGTTTCCTCTAAATGCTTTTGATTGATCTTCTGATTCGACTCTTTCACCAGATTCATTTGTGCTGTAATGTTTATTATTTGATGTATTGTAAGATGTTTGAATCCACATTTGTGCAGGCCAATTATTGTGTGTTTCTAAATATTGTTGACCTACTGATTCATCTTCAACGTTATCGGCATTCAGCATGTCTTTATTATCTAAAGTTAATACTTGAATAACTTTTCCGTTTGATCCTAGTTTTGCAAAATGTGCCATAATTATCTCCTATTATATATTATAAATTTTGTTCATTCAACTACTGGAACTTATACCTTATTATAACGATTCCTGAACCGCCAGCTGCACCAGTACCTTCAGCAGCACTAGTTCCTACTCCTCCACCGCCGCCGCCTCCAGTATTAGCTGTTCCTGCAATAGCAAGAGTATTATCAGAATCAGGTCCAAAAGCACCTCTTCCACCACCACCTGGTCCTGGATTTCCAGCGAATGAATTTGGATTACCTGGTCCATAGCCTGAACCTCCACCACCTCCTCCTCTTGTTGTAGGTGTTCCATTTATAGATGATGTAGCTCCGTTACCACCGCCTCCAGCTCCATATGGAGCTGCCGCAATAATTCCAGCAGATGTAGCTCCACCGCCACCACCTGTACCTGAACTATTTGGTGCAGGAAAACTAACTCCTGCGCCACCAGCATTACCTTGTGCAGGAGTAACAGGAGGTGTATTTCCTGCTCCACCAGAACCTGTAGATCCACTATTTTCTGCACCACCTCCACCAGATCCGCCTGCAATACCTGTTAAATTAGGTGTAGGAGAACCACCGCCACCACCACCTCCTCCAGCAGATGTTATTGTTGAAAAAGTTGATGGAGATCCAGTATTACCTTGGCCCGAGCTAGGTTTTGTAGCCCCTCCAGCACCTACTGTTATTGGAAAAGCTGTTGCTGTAACTGTAATTCTATTTCCTGGTGTTGAATATCCACATAAAGGACTTGCTGTATAAGGAGTAACGGGACTTTTAGTTTCTCTATATCCACCTGCTCCACCACCAGCACCAAGTCCAGATCCACGACCTCCACCACCACCGCCTGCTATTACCATATATGAAACTTCATTATTAGCAGCATTTGTTGCTACTGAACATACTGTAAAAGTTCCAGGCCCTGTAAATGTATGAATTTTGTCACTTCCACATTCAGTAATTGTTCCACCTGTGGCAGATATAAAATTTTCTCCAAAAGCTTGAGTGCTGTTTCCTGAATTAGTACAAACCCAACCTTTAGTAGCATCTACGTATACAAAAGTAATCGTAGCTCCTTCTTGATTACATATAAAATTTGATGCTGCACCTTCTATATTTGATCCATTTCTTAAAATAGTTAAGTTGTTTGAATCCCAACTGTTTGCATAATCTGCAACGGCTATAACTGAACCTGCACTTGGACTTGATGGTAAAGTTACATTAAACGCTGCTCCTGATGTGTCTGTAAAGTATCCAACACCAGAAACTGCTGGTCCTGGGTCTGCTGTAATTTTGGTTGTGTTCCAAGAAACTTCACCTGTAGAACCAAAACCTGATGCTGTACCAGAGTTTGATATTGTTACACCAGCAGGAATAGAAATAGTATCTCCGCTATCTCCTAACGTTACAGTTCCACAATTTGTTCTTGGACTTATTTTATTTACTTTTACTTCACTCATAATTTACCTATTGAAATTTATACCTTAATATTACTATACCAGAACCCCCAGCTGCTCCAGTATTACCAGCTCCACCACCACCTGTGTTTGTTGTTCCAGCACTAGGAGAACTATCTCTTGGACCGCCACCACCTACAGAAGCTCCTCCTCCACCAGCTGATGCGCCACCGCCTGCAAAATATCTTAAAGGTCCACTTGGACCTGGAGTTCCAACACCTGGTGCTGGATTAATTCCTGTTCCAACTCCTGTACCTCCTGCAGCATCATTTGAATTACTACCAGTTGCTCCTGCTCCACCTCCACTAGAAGAATTACCATCTGGAGTTCCTCCTGGATTTCCTTGTGGGGGACTTACTGGAGGTGTATTACCTGCGCCAGCACTAGCACTAGTAAAAGCTCCTCCACCACCAGAGCCTCCTGCACGACCAGGGGCAGGTCCTGAAGGAGGTGCGCCACCGCCTCCACCTCCACCTGCTGAGGATATGTCAGAAAATACTGAAGCACTACCATCGTTTCCTGGAGTATTTCCAGTTGGTTGACCAGCAGCACCTGCTCCTACTGTTATTGGATAACCTTGAACTGAAACTGGTCTAGCATTTCCTGGATTACCTAAAGGTGAATCAGTCCAATCACTTCCTGGTGCAGGACTAGATTCTCTAAATCCACCTGCTCCACCGCCTCCGCCATAAAACTGACCACCAGATCCACCACCAGCAACTACCA
>Ga0209348_1001330_pt1 | contig 12041 bp, 20 predicted proteins | sample ETNvirenome_2_30_FD_184065 | JGI IMG/M metagenome (GOLD analysis project Ga0209348, IMG submission 184065) | Marine viral communities from the Pacific Ocean - ETNP_2_30 (SPAdes) (version 2) | ecosystem: Environmental > Aquatic > Marine > Oceanic | place: Pacific Ocean | collected 2013-06-22 | reverse complement strand
TTTTGTTTTACTTACAGTTTGTTTTGGTAATGCTTGTCCTTTACCAGGTCTATAGTTGTAATAACTATCTCCTATGTTTACCCACAATGTGCCATCATCAGTTAGTACATCACGTACTGATCTGAATACTTCTACTAAATTTTGTATGTATTCTTCTGGTGTTTGTTCCTGTCCTATCTGCGACTCCTCTCCACCATAATCACGTAACCCATAATATGGAGGTGACGTGACACAAGTTCTTGCTTTGCCATCAAACTCTTTTAAAGTCTCACGACAATCGCCAAATAAAATTGTATCAAGCACCATAACTAAATTCCTTCTTTGCTGCCTCCTCCAGTTTTTGCATTACTTCTTCAGTGAAATATTTCTCTGGATCCTTAAGTATTGCAGAAGGATATACAGTGCTATTACCGACAATGACCCTATTTCCCTTACGCTCAAAGACCCCATATTGTTCACCCAGTTCCAATAGTCCGTAATACTTGTCCAGTCCACGGTCATCAAAATACAATCTAGTTTCAATTTTACTTCCCTCCTTTGTTAGACGTGATTTTTTTGCTTCGCATTTTATTATGTTACCAACAAGTGTTGTACCATCTTTTTCTTTTTTCTTACCAAGATATATGATAGTTGATGCTGCATACTTAAGACCTGTACCACCACCCATTTCTTTAGTGGGTATATAAGATCCAATTACATCGTACGTATGATTAGTCACAATCATAGGTATCTTTGCTTGACCTAATTTTAGAGTCAATACACGAAATGCACCTTTGATTAATTGTGATTTAGTCATGTCTCTAACTTGTTTATCGTTAGAGATATCTTCCATTTCTTTTGTTGTAGATAACATACCAAGAGAGTCAAGAACAAACATCATTGGTTCTCTCTTTGGTTCTTTCATATACTTGTCTACGATACGACAAGCTTGTGTTCTAAATTCTTCAATAGTAGATACTGGAAACAATACCATACGTTGAGAATCAATACCACGAGACTCAATCATCTCCTTAGAGATAGCAGATTCAGTCTCAAAATATATAACTCCTCCTGTAGGATTTGCTTCTAGAAAATTACGAACAACACTTAGTGCAAAGAATGTTTTACCTGTGCTGCTTTCTCCTGCAAGTGCAGTAACTTTGTTAGAAGGTATACCTCCATACAAAGAACCACTTACAAGAGCATTAAAAATATATGAACCAGTGTCAACATAGTTGTCTACGTCACCCGCAGCAACTCCATCACTTACTATACTAGCAAACTCATTGCCACTGTCTTTAATTACTGTATCTAAGAATCCCATTGTGTTGCTTCATCCTCATAAAAATTTACATAATCATATTTGTTGCTCATAAGTTTTGCAAACGAACGAGCAGTTTCATAGTCCTCAAAACATTTAATGCTATCGGTATCAATCTGACCAACAACGTGGTTAGTCCAAGTGACAACGTAGACTTTTTTAGTCATTCAAAGAAACTCCCAATAGTAATAACTTTTTCGTGTGTCCACCCAATACATTGTAGCACATTTTTCAAAGGTTCCAAGAAACTCTTCTCAAATTGTGTTTGATAATCAACATATTTCTCTATACCAAATTCCTTTGGCAGTTCACCAAAGAAACTGATACAGTTTTCATGTAGAGGGTTAGGTGTTTTCAAGTACATAAACTTGATCTTCTCACCCTCCTGTATAAATGGATGCTTATGTTCTACTTTATATTTTTTGACGTACCAGTTGTATAGGAGTGCCCCTCTGACATGGATCGGGGTTCCTTTTGAGTAAATTGTTGTTGGATGTCTGTATTTGCTAAGGTTGTTGACTCCACGGGGGAATGCGACTTCATCATAGGGTCGCTTTTTTGTCTCTGTTCTGACGTCATTGATGAAATTGATAAGTTCATCATTTGTTTTGCCGATAATAATCTGAAACGCTGCATATAATTTATCCCGAAAGTATGCTGGTGTTGATGACCTAGCAGTTTCCAATCCCATGATCTTCATCTTGGGTTCTTTATACCTGACTCCCTCTGAGTCCCATACGTTTAATATGTATCTCTTCTTTGCTGTCCATATTCCTCTGTCTGCAATATTCTCTCTCTTCATACTCATTTTTTGTTCGTACGCCGAAACGTACGTCGCCAACTCTTGATAACTCTTCTCGATAAATGGTTCCAATTTTTCTTTACATATCTTGTCAAGTAAGGAAACAACTGCTGCTTTGTCGCTAGACTTAGAAGCAAGAAATTTATTAACAAGAGGTCCAAGATTAAGATATATTGAGTCGGTGTCAGATGCGATGACATAATCCTCCTTCTCTGTTCCGAGTAGTTTATTTAGGTATTCGTTCATCTTGTTCTCTATCCAACGGATAGAAACCTGTCCTGACAATGTAATAGCTTCAGCATTTGCTGTCTTATAATATCTGAAGTGTTCATTACCGATAGCACCATAGGCAGAGTTAAGAGAGATCTTCTTTGCCATCTGTATATTATTACAACGAGCGATCTCTTTTGTTAGTTCAACAGTAGGAGTTTTTTCATACTGTTGTTTTGCCTTGATCATTTTTTTCTTGAAGATGACACGACTGTCATACATCTTCTGCATCATCTCTGGTAAAAAACCATGAACATCTTTACGATACTGTGCTCCGTTAGCACATGTAGCATATTGTTCATCAACTCCTACCTCTTGATTTAAGATCCCTTCAACGCTTGCACTGGGATGTCTAGTCTCTGCGAGGGTTTCTGGAGAGATGTTATATTGCATAATGAGATGAGGATACAAACTATTGAGATCGAAAGAAACAACCCAGTCATAGAATCCCACTTTTGGTTCTTTGACATATGCTCCTGCGTATTTTGTATCTTTGGTTGCTTCTTTTTTGGGGGGTATTGCAATTTTACGTTTGTTTAATTCGTTGTATATGTAGTTATCCCACATACGAACTTGTGAGAAAACATCTTCATAGTTTACCTTAGCATCATATGCCATGGTGTATGCAAGTTCAATCAGTTTCATCTTGTCATCTAGTTTATCAACTAAACGAACGTCATGAATGTTATAGTCAATAAACTTTTGCCAATCTTTTTCATAGAACTCTTTGAATGTATCATATTCAGAGTGATCAAGTTTCTTCTCACCAAGTTCTACATTACAAATATGATCAAGACGATATGATTCTTGATTAGTATAAGTAAATTTCTTATACAGTTCTAGGTAATCTAGACAGGAAATACCAAGAGTGTCAATAGCAAATTGTTTACGTCCTTTAATAAAGATCTCTCGACGAGAAACAAGTTTCCAAGGAGAAAGAAGTTTAGTAAACTTCTCACCAAGTATACGTTCAACACGATTGTGAATGTATGGCATATCGAACAACTGTACATTCCATCCTGTAATTACATCTGGAAAGTTTGCTTGCCAGTAATCGAGGAATGCTCCCAACATGCTTTCTTCTGATCTGAAATGCATGTAGTCCACCATGGAGTCTTTGTTATCGTATGGTCTTGCCCCGAACACAGTAATCCTACCAGTGAAACTATCTTTGATTGAGATGGCAAGTATCTCCTGATCGGCAGATTCAATATCGGGAAACCCATTCTCTGCTGCTGTCTCGATATCAATATTGAATATGCGGATCTTGCTGGAATCAAACTTGAGTTCTTCTTCTGGGTGTTGTTCAGCAATGTATTGGTATAAAAATCTTGTATTACCATATATCTCAAAGTCTGGAACTTCTTTATATTGTTTTACAAAATCTCTTGCTTCAGTTATAGAACCAAACTTATGTGGTTCTACACATTCTCCTTCTAGTGTTTTCCATTTAGAAAAGTTTTTTGTAGGCAAAAAAAGCGTTGGGTTAAAAGGAACCCGAACGCTGTATCTGTCACCATTATTATATCCTCTTACGAGGAGACGATTTCCTGCTTGTTCAACACTTGTGTAAAACTTCATTCAAGGGATTTAATATAGTTTGCAAGTAGATCCTTACTAGGACTTACAATGGTAGTAATGTCAGTTGACCTGACTACTACCTCACGATCATCAGAGTTCTTAGGCCACTGACTTAGGTTACCTTCATAGTCTACCATAAAAGGTTGACGAAGTATACAATCAGGATCACCTGGTAGTGTCTCACCTTCTACTTCATCAACCTGTGCGACTATCCATTCATTCGCTAGTCGCAGTAGATTCGCTGCTATCTCCATCTTTCTTTTCCTCATAGAATATTTGCTCATCCTTTAGACCAATCTCTTTCAACCTATTTGCATAATTGTCGATGATACTATTGTCAGGATAAACAACGCTAAGGATATGTTCCCCACTAATTCTATGATCTTCAATAGGAGAATATGGACACCACCTAGAATAATTAATAGGTACAGTTCCATCATCATTAAGTTGTCCAAGAGATAATAGATATGGATAAACCATCCTATATCCTGCTACCTTGTCATCATCATCACGAACCTCACCAAACAAACAAAGAACACGTTCTGAGTTTGCAAGAGAAACAATTCTAATATTATGATTAGTTTTCAAATCTTCATTCATTTGTTAATTCCTTTTTTTCTTGAAGTTTCTTTTCGTAAGCATCTTGTAATCCTGGTTCTGGACTACTGATTGTCATAACACAATCATATGGAATCTTAAACTGCCAATCAGGAGAGTAAGGATTCCACTTACTAAACCTTACCTGATATTCCATACCAGATTGTTCAGTAAGATACTGTGGTGTGCTACCATCAAGACTTAAAATGTAAGGTTCTTCCATAAGAAGACAGACACCTTTACGGTCTTTACCTTCTTCATCAAAGATCTCTTTTAATTCTGTAATAACACGATCACCTGTTTTTAAGGTGACAACAGATACAGCCATATTCTAGCACCTAAAATTAAATTTGTCAAAATATATTTCCATACTTTTCATTTCTAGACATAATGTTAAATGAAATAGAAACCTTATGAGTTCCAAAAGACACCACACTATGTGGTAGAGATGATGGAAATATAATCACCTCTCCCTCTACATTATTCTTTGTGTTGTAGTTCATCTCAAACAATTGATGTCCAAGTTGAGTAAACACTGTGCCATTTTCTCCTTCTAGATGTAGGAGATATATGCCAGAAAATGTAGACGACGGATGTGTATGTGTTTTGTGCCAACACTTATCATCACGATAGACATTATACCACATAGACTGCAGTTTTGATTCCTGTGGTCTATGTACGATATTCAAATTGGGATCCTCCAACATTTCGTTGAATGGATCCCATACTACATTATGATATATTTCCTCTCCCATGTCAAGAAGAATGTTGTTCTCCTCAAAATAGTTTGTTATTGAATCTTGATACTCACCTTTATATGTGATACTAGATTCATTAGCATATATCTGAGGTAATAACTTCTTCTTTAGTTGTTCATGGTTTCTAACTTTAGTATAGAAAACAAAGTTAGAAGGAAAATTATATAGCATTAAAAATGTTTCTGACGTTTTTGTTTCTCTGGTAGTTCTTTCATTAACTTAATTGTGAGAAGTCCATCTTTAAATTCTACAGATTCGACTTCTACATCATCTGCCAGTTGCCAGTTACGTGAAAAGTTCTTGTTAGATATTCCTTTGTGTGAATACTTCCTTTCTTCCTTAGAAGATTTGTTTGCTGAAATCGTTAAAACATTCCTTTCAGTTTCTACAGAAATGTCCCCTTGCGAAAATCCTGCAAGAGCCACCTCCAATATGGTTCTAGAATCAGATCCATTATAGATGTTGTAAGGAGGATAGTTTGTTCCTGTTCCTGCAAAAGTTTCAAGTCTGCTGAATGTTTCATCGAGTCCTAGTGTGAATGGAGTAAATTGCTCCCATGTATAGTTTACCATTGTGCCCTCCGTAAAGCGACGTATATTGATGTGACCCTTTCGGCATCACACTAATATTTTATAATAGTAGCATAAAAAAGTGAGGTGTGCAAACCCCAACAAACTCTACGGTTTCTACTCCCTCACGTCGTATTCTATTTGAATTATCTTAGATGATCTACCCATGTAATCATGTTTAGATATCTTCTGTATAGTACCACCTAGTCTGGTAGCAGCATACTCTATATCTTTTATTACTTTTTTTTCTAGATCCTTGTATGGATCATAGTATTTGTCTACTTTCATTCTTCTATTTCAAAATACCACTTAATAGATTTAATATAATCAAAGGTGCAAGATAGATCAAAGTCACAATTTGTATTATATTTTCTATCACATAAAAAATTTCTCAGTTTCTCGACTGAATCAAATGTTCCTTGGTGCCTTTCTTGGTTATCGTATAAGTGATACTTCACGGTTCCTGTTTTTTTCTTCCAATATTATACTTACTTTCCAGAGTCCATTCGTTTTTTTCTTTAAAACTTAACACTTTGATTTGATTTAGTGGAGCAAGGTCTGCTATCTTATCTTTACTAATACTATTAGTAGTTACTAATCCCCAATCTAATAACAACTGTACGATTCTATTCCTACGTTGAATATCATTCAATGATAAATTAGTATTCTTTCCGTCTAATGCAAATAATTCTTTGAAGTGTACGATATAATACTTACCCTGTTTGTGAAGTATGTGACAGGATTGATATATCTTTTTCTCTTTCCTTGACGCTACACCTATACGTGTTAATGTTTCACGAACTTTCAAGAAATCATCTGGTTCATTCAATGTGACTTCAACCATATCAGATTGCTTCCATTGAATCTCAAGTTCACCGTTCATGTTTGCCACCTTTGCTTAATGCCTTTTTAATATAATCTAGTTGATTCTTGGTGAGAATTCTGAGTGCTTGGAGTGCCTTATCGTCATTATAACCATAATACTCTTTTACGATCTCAAGATAGTCAATAGAATCTTTCTTTGCCCAAGGAGAAAATCTTTTCCTAGGTTTCACACTATTTATATAAAAGTCATACTGCAAACGCTTTGGTAAATGAGGGTTCTTGTTCATCTCATTAGCAAACAATACAGTGTCAGTAAAGGAACTCAGACATCTGTTAATAATATATGTCGGATATTTCTTCTCCGCATCAATGTCATCAACCAATATATTCTTCTTGGATTGATTGATGCTGTATAGGTAGTCTTTCAGTTGGTACATTGTTCCAGTGGCGGATTACTCCGCTAATAATAAAGCAGTTAGTGATAAGATAGCTGATGAATATAACAGTGCGTACCACAACCACGTAATTGTCATATTCTTTTGTTCTGTCGTCTGAGAATGATCCGAGTGCATACTTCCATATCTCCCAAAATTTACTTAGCATTGACACCTACGACTCTAGCGTTAGGGTTTCTAGCAAGTGCAACTTGACGTGCATCTTGATAGTCTTTAGCAATCACTTCTTCTTTGAAGACAGTTCCTGCTTTGTATAAGGTTACTTCACACTTCATAATTCATTAATACTAATTCTTTTCTGGATGCTTGTTCTTTATTATAGCATCCTGTAGACCTCATTGTGTAAGTGTGTGCAAATTCTGCAACTGTCCACCCATCAAACCTATCTCTAATTAACTGTGATGAATTATATGATATTAGAATAGGAGATGTAGACTTGTCGCATACAGTTGCAAACTCGTCATGGTTAAATCCTTTATGCATATCTCCTTTTCTACCATACAAATTAGATTTGATTTCATATGGTGGATCTAAGTATATGTAAGTTCCTTCTTCATCAGATAACATATGTTCATATGATAGATTAGTTATCTTCCATTTCTTAATCATCAAAGAATACTCTGGAAGTTTCTCAATACCATTAACTGAGAAATTACTTTCTGATGCTTGTTTAGAAAATGCACTACTCTCTGTCAATCCACTGAAAGAACATTTGTTTACAACGTAGAATGATACAGCACGATCAATACTATTTCCTACTGGTTTTGCTAGGTAGTCTTTAGCATCTAAAAATAATTGTTTAGCAGAGCCAGGATCTGAATGTCTTTGTTTAAGTTGTATCAATATGTCTCTAAGTTTCTGACCATCTGATTGCAATACTTTCCAAAAATTATACAGTGGTTCATATAGATCATTGACCCATATGTCTATGTGTGGATACCTTTTACCTATCTCTATTGCTACAGAACCACCACCTAGAAATGGTTCACGAAATTCTGTATAGTCTTTTAGATCAGGGATAAACTGAAACAGTTTACTCAATGCTCTAGACTTACCGCCAGGATATCTTAGTGGTGTTTTGTATGACTTTAAACTTTTTGTTTTCATTTTCTGAATACTCCAAGTTTAGCAAGGAGATACACTGATAGTACTGTCCAAAATACAACTTCTAATCCAATGTGATTCATGGTTTTTTACCCTCCCAAATAATTGCTTCAACCAAATAAGTTCTTGCTCGTTCAATGCCTTCTAGATTATCACCTAGTGCACCTATGCTAGTATTACATACCTTACATAAAAATCCACGTAGTTTTCCTGTTTCATGACAATGATCTAAAACTAATTGTAGATCTGTCCTGCCACAACAATCACATGGAGTTCCTAAAGGTTTTGTTTTGCCATGTATTTTCTTTAAGTCTCTCTCTACCTTCCTAACAACTTTTCTACATTCGTAACACATACCATGACGATATGTTTTAGTTGCTGTAACAGTTGTTATTTCAAAAGCAGTGTCCTCCTTTTCTTTTTTACATGTTCTGCATATCTTCATTTGAATTCACAACTCATCATGATTTCTGTGAGACATGCTAACAAGTTTACTTCTTGGTCAGGAACAATAGGGATACTGTTCATATACTTTGCAATAATTAAAACTGCCTCTGGTATAGAGGATGGTTTTAATACACCATACAAACTATCATAGATCTTACGCATGACCATGGTAGGATCATTGTCCATATGTTGTACTACCCAGTTCTTTACTGTAGTAAACTCTTTCTTTTTAAGAGATCCTAGTAAAGTATCTAGGTTAACATCAGCAACATCAACAAGAATTGCAGATGTAATAGAACCTGTAGCAGCATAGCGTTGACATTCATTTATAAGTCTTCGCCAATCTGGATAATATCTTTTGATAAGCTTTGCTAAAACTTTATCATCATACTCAACCTTTTCTTTTGTGAGTATACTTCTCAACCTTACAAAGAACTCTCCTTGTAATTGTGTTGATTGCTCAGGTTTGATTCTAAAATCAACAACTGTACATCTAGAATGTAATGGTTCAATAATCTTATTGATAAAATTACATGTGAATATAAAACGACAGTTGTTATGAAATTCTTCTACAGCAGTTCTCAATGACAGTTGTACATCGTTAGTAGTGTTATCTGCTTCGTCAATGATAACAACTTTATGTGATGCACCTGATGTCAATGATACAGTTGTAGCAAACTGTCTTACACGATTTCTAACTGTGTCCAGAAAACGACCTTCGTCAGATCCATTGATGACAATGTATGATGCTCCTATCTCTTCGCACATTGCCTTAGCAATAGTGGTCTTACCCACTCCTGCTGTGCCACTCAATAGCAAGTTAGGTAGTTCTCCTTGTTCAACAAAACCTTGAAAGACATTACGTGTTGTATCTGGTAGGATACAATCTTTGACTTTGTTAGGTCGATATTTCTCAACCCAAAGGAACTCTTTGCTCATTATGTAAAAGTAAATTGAAAGAAAATGTCAATCTCATGTTAGCACTGGTTTGCAAGTCAACGCAATGCTTTAAATATGGTGGGAATAAGATTACATCCCCATCATGTAAATTTGGTTGTAAACTATCAGCAAAGTATTCTCTAAAGTCCTCACTTTGATATGGGAACTGATGAACTCTATTGTTAGAATCTGGACGGAAAAACGTTGTTGGTGTAGCACCTTTATTATAATAGATACCACACCAGTATGGTGTTTTTTCCATACAACCTGTCAAGTGTGTATGTGGTTCTTGCCCCTGATCCTCATGATATACATTATACCAGAAATTATTAACAACAAACTTATCTGGTATACCATTCGATATAAAAAGTTTTTTAATTTGTTTCGATAAATCTCTTATCAAATTATCTCTGACATCAGGAGATATTAATCTATCGTTGTCAGTAATAAAAGGATACGTAGAATTGACAGATGTTGTCCATCCTTTAGGACGACTATCTATTCTTCCCTGTCTTGCAATGTCAGAGAAGTCATAGACTTCATGCTTATCAAACCTAAAAGTAAATATAGGAACATAAAAAACTTTATGTAATATCATGCGGGTTCAAGGGCAATATAATACTTGAGGTCTGCATCTTGACTTGTCCACTCAGAGATCAAGTGTTGAGATACTTTAACAACGTAGTCACTTGGTAGAACACGAATGTTCTCAATCTTAAGGTCAAGAGAAAAAGTGCCAGTAGCAGTACCCTTGACAGAGAGATCGTAAGTATTACTGGTATCATTTTCTTTGTCTCTCAGAATCAGTTTAATAATATCTGATCCCTCTTCTGAATAGAAAGTTAGATCAGGTAAACTATAAACTGCAGATGCTTTTTGAATGTTGACTAGATCCTCAGCAGTAAGAGAGAATTGTATATCAGAGCCAGGAAATTTTACATTCTTTTCTGGTGCACTCTTCAATGTGATCTCAGGATCAGAGAAGTAATACTTTGCACATTGACGACCACCTTTGATGTTTACAAAATCTTTACTTGTAAACTCTAACTGTGGATCATTGAACAAAGATATACCCATCAAGAACTGACTCAAATCATAGATTGCAAAGTCAGTAGGAAATATTTCTTCTCCTGTAAATTTTGCTAGAATATTTTCTGCGTTAGATATGGTTCTAACTGTTGAACCTTGACGAAATACAATTGATGAATTGATAGTCGAAAAGTTTTTAAGAACGTCTAATGTTTTTTTAGATAGTGTTACTTTACTCATTTGTCATAATCTACTGAAAAGGTTGTAGGTGTATTAGCATTTAACTCTGCTGCTCTAGCAGACTTATCACTAAAGTGTAGAAGGAGAACAGCATAGTGAACAATCTTAAAAAGATCTTTTCTTGCTGTCCCCTTTCTATCATACCTTGAAGCATATTTCAAAATGTTAGACCTACAGAATGCTTCAGCATCACCAACAGAATCAATGAGATCCAATGTTTGGATTCCATGTTTGCTGTAGTGTGCACCGTAGGTGCTAGAGATATACTCTGAGATCTGTTTCAAGATCTCTTGTTCATTGTATTTCAATTCTCACTCCAGACATGATCTATGTCACTATGATAGCATTGAAATTCATTTCCGTCAAGGTCAACAACATTTATTTTATGTGTTGCTGACCATTCACTGCCCCCATCCCCTATGATGCGAACACTCCTACCGTCTTTGAGACGGAGGATGTGTCCAAGATAACCATCAAACGGTTTGCTCATCTTTTACCTCGTTAGGAACTACATCTGCATCTATCTTATCATATAATTCTAAGAATGATTGCTTTGTTTCCTCATCAAAACGATTGGTGCAAACTTTGATTGCTTTCATACGATCTTGCCAGATAGCAAATGCTCTAACAATGTGTACAAGTCTACGTGTTGAGATAACTTCATCAACACCACCATCGTTGAATGTTCTACGAATGATGTCTGCCCAGTTTGCAAGATGAGAACAGAACTCTTTGTCAAGAACAGCAAGTGATGCTGCTGCTTTCTCAAGAATCTTTGTCTCTGTAGCAACGGTAGGATAGTCTTGCTCAAATGTCAATGCAAATCTCTCAAGGAATGCTTCGTTAAGAACATTAGTGCCGATGAATCTACCATCTTCAGAACCTTTACCTTTTGTATTTGCTGTAGCAAATATGTTGAAACCAGGACGACGCTCTACATAGCGACCTGTCTTCTTCAAGAATAAACCTTTACCTTCTAGAACAGATTGTAAGCAAAGTATCTTGTTAGATGCTAGGTCAACCTCATCAAGAAGAAGGATAGCACCTCTCTCAAGTGCTTCGATGACAGGACCGTTGTGCCATACTGTCTCACCATTGACAAGTCTGAATCCACCGATAAGATCG
>Ga0209348_1001329_pt1 | contig 12046 bp, 15 predicted proteins | sample ETNvirenome_2_30_FD_184065 | JGI IMG/M metagenome (GOLD analysis project Ga0209348, IMG submission 184065) | Marine viral communities from the Pacific Ocean - ETNP_2_30 (SPAdes) (version 2) | ecosystem: Environmental > Aquatic > Marine > Oceanic | place: Pacific Ocean | collected 2013-06-22 | reverse complement strand
GACCATGAAAGAAATCAAAGATAATCCTACAAAGGCTCGTGATTTGTATGCACCTGTCAAGGAGCGTATCAAGATAAAAGACGCAACAGGTCGTGACATGGCATGGGTTGAAAGTATATGTAAGACGTACAATCCCGACATTGTGTTGCTCGACATGGGTGACAAGTTTGCCAAGACTGCAGGATTCGCTAGGACAGATGAAGCACTCAAAGCAAACGCAGTGCATGCACGTATGATTGCCAAACAGCATGAGTGTGCTATCTTCTACATGTCACAGCTTTCTGCAGATGCGGAAGGTAAGGTGTTACTCAATCAATCCATGATGGAAGGTTCACGTACAGGTAAGGCAGCCGAAGCTGACCTTATGATATTGATTGCAAAGAATCCGCCTGTTGATGGTCAGGAAGAAGAAGATTCACAGCGACACCTCAATGTTGTAAAAAATAAGTTGACAGGATGGCATGGTGTGGTACACTGCGAGCTTGAATATAAGACTGCGAGGTACGTATCGTGAAATTAGTTATAGATGTAGAAAACACAGTTACTAACAGAGATGGCAAGTTACACCTTGACCCATTCGAATCTACTAACACGTTGGTAATGGTGGGTATTCTCACAGATACTGGAGAAGAGTATCAAGTTACCTTTGACCATGCGGACAAAGAACCCACAGAGAATGGGCATAAGATTGTACAAGACCTACTAGACAAGGCAGGTGCTATAATATGCCACAACTCTGCGTATGATTTGATGTGGCTATGGGAGTCTGGCTTTAAGTATGATGGTGCGGTATTTGACACTATGCTTGCTGAGTATGTACTACAGCGTGGTATCAAACAACCACTGTCTCTTGAAGCATGCGCTGAGAGATATGAAGTTGATACAAAGAAGCAAGATACGCTGAAGTATTATTTTAAGAAAGGTGTTACCACACGCGAGATACCACATGACGAGTTGGTGTCTTATCTATCTGCTGACTTACATGCTACACAACAGCTTTCTAATAAATTAATGTACAGGCTAAATAGTAGTGATGCATCTCTGATGGATACAGTTCTACTTACCAATCAACTGGCAGTGAGACTAGCTAAAATATATTGCAGAGGATTTAAGGTTGATTTATCTGCTCTTGAAGATGTGCGTGACCAATACGAAACAGAGCGACACCTTCTCGTAGAAAGTTTAGAAATACAAGTCAGAGAAGTTATGGGTGACACACCTGTAAACTTAAATAGTCCAGAGCAGTTATCGTGGGTTATCTATGGTAGGAAAGTTAAAGATAAAACAGATTGGGTTACAGCTATTGACCCATACATGACAGGCTCTGATTTCAAAGAAGCTATGGCACAGCATACAACACGATTATATAGAACAGAATCAAAGCAATGTACTACATGCACTGGTTATGGTAGGATTCGTAAGACTAAAAAGGATGGCACACCTTTTGCGAAAGAAACACGTTGTGCTGATTGTGATGGCAAAGGCTATTTATATATACCCACAGAAAAACGTGCAGGATTTTGTTTTGTACCACCGTCACCAAAGTGGGCATCAGCTAATGGCTTTACAACAAACAAGATGAATTTACAAATGCTTGAGAGTACAGCCAAGAACAAAGGCATGAAAGATGCAGAGCGATTCTTACGTAATGTTCGTAGGTTATCTGCAGTGGAGACTTACCTATCTTCTTTCATTGAAGGTATAGCCACACACGTAAAAGCTGACAATAGATTGCATGTCAGATTGTTACAGCATCGCACATCTACAGGTAGACTGTCTGGTGCAGACCCAAACATGCAGAACATGCCCAGAGGTGGTACGTTTCCAGTAAAGAAAGTTTTTGTATCGCGTTGGAGTGATAATAACTTTGGTATGAAAGGATATGTTCTTGAAGCTGACTTTGCACAACTAGAGTTTAGAGCTGCTGCATTTTTGTCACAGGACAAGGTAGCTATGGAAGAGGTCAGTACAGGCTTTGATGTGCATGCATATACAGCTAAGATTATATCTGATGCAGGTCAGCCTACAAGCAGACAAGAAGCAAAAGCACATACCTTTGCACCTTTGTATGGTGCGAGTGGGTTTGGTAGAACAAAAGCTGAAGCATCGTACTACGAGCATTTTACGCAGAAGTATAAAGGCATTGCTGATTGGCACAAGACTTTAGCCAGAGAAGCATTAGACTATCAAAAGATTGCTACACCATCTGGTAGAGAGTTTTCATTTCCAGATGTGCAACGTAATAGAAGTGGCAGAATAAGTCACTTTACGCAGATAAAGAATTATCCTGTGCAGTCGTTTGCTACCGCAGATATTGTGCCACTAGCACTGCTACATATTGATAATCTTTTAGAGCGAATGAAGTCCTGCATAGTCAATACAGTACACGATAGTATTGTTATTGATGTGCATCCAGAAGAGAAGAATGCGGTTATTGGTGTCATAGATAAGACTAACAAAGACTTATCTTCTTTGATATCAAGTCGTTGGGGAATAAGCTTCAACGTACCGCTTTTATTGGAAGCAAAAATAGGATATAATTGGCTTGACACTAAAGATGTTATATGATATAACTATGTCTCATTTGTTAAAGGAGAAACATATATGACAGAACTAACGACAATAGACCCGAACAACTATGGCGCAATGGCAAAGGCTATGGGCATAGCTAATGAAGCACCTGCTAAAGCTAAAAGCAGTTCTCTAGCTAGACTACGCATTAACCATTCACCAATCATGGGTACAGCAGAAGTTAAAGGAAAGAGTGTTAACGTAGAGACTGTTAGCGGTGGTACATATAAACTGGAGATTCCAGATGGTGATACATACTTTGCTAACTCTCTTAAGCTTAGACCACACATGCAAAGGTTTATGTATAAGCGATTTGTAATGGGTGGTGCTAATGCGCCTAATAGGTACGTTAAAACTGTTATGTCTGATAATCTGAATGTGGATTTGAAAGACAATGATGGTGGTTTTAACTGCGGTAAGCCTGCAGGTTATATACAGGACTTTAAAGCATTACCAGAAAAGATGCAGGAATTAATCAAGCAGATTAAAAGAGTGCGAGTTCTTTTTGGTACAGTCGAATTAGTAAACCCAGTGACATCAACTGGTGCGGAAGTGACTGTTGACCCCATGCCTTTCATATGGGAGATAGATAACAGAGATGCCTTCAAGATTGTGGGCGAGCCTTTCGCTAATCTGGCAAAGCTACAGAGACTGCCAATACATCATATGATTACAGCTACGACTGATGAAAAGAAGTTACCTAATGGTAATAGCTTTTTTATTCCTGTCGTGTCTCTTGATGTGTCAAAGTCTATCGAAGTAACTGATGCTGACCAGAACATGTTTGCTGACTTCCTAGCGTGGTTGGATAATTACAATCAATACATTTTGAATCTATGGCAAGAGAAGGCTAACTCTAAAATGGAAGATGATGATGTTGATGTAATAGACAGCATGGTTGACATCGAAGTTGAAGACGTGGGTTGCTAATGAACCATCCTGCTGAACTAGCGTTGCATCAATACCTTGAGAATGCTGTTAATGGAAAGACAGCTATGTCTAGTACAACCATTCAACAGGTGGCTACCGATGTGGCAGAAGCTATGCAACGTCAGTTCGGTGGGGAGAAAAAGCGTAAAGACTTTCGTTTACGTATGTCGAATGTGGGGAGACCAACTTGTCAGCTATGGTATGACAAGAATAAGCCTGAGAAAGCTCTACCATTTCCTACGACATTCATTATGAATATGATGATTGGTGATATAGTGGAAGCAGTATTCAAAGGTCTAATGACTGAAGCAGGTATTAATTACGAAAACTCTAAAGAAGTTTCTTTGGATGTTGGTAAGTCTAAAATATCTGGCACGTATGATATCGTTGTCAATGATGCGGTAGATGATATTAAGTCTGCTTCAGATTGGTCTTACAAAAATAAGTTCGAATCTTATGATACTCTTGCAGAGTCTGATGGGTTTGGATACATTGGACAGTTAGCAGGTTATGCCAAAGCATCTGGTAAAAGAGCAGGTGGTTGGTGGGTTGTTAATAAAGCCAATGGACATTTTAAATATGTACCTGCAAGCGGTTTAGATATGACTAAAGAAGTAAAGAAGATATCTAATACTGTGGATGTGGTAAAGGCTAATAAGTTTAAGCGTTGCTTTGAAGCTGAAGATGAAACATTCAGAGGTAAGCCTACAGGTAATAAGATACTGAACACGAACTGCAAGTTCTGTTCGTACCGATTTGATTGTTGGTCTAACCTTGTGGAAAGACCTGCAGTCAAGTCACAAGCCAAGCAACCTAGAGTGGTTGCATATGTTCACTTAGATAAGGAGTATTTGAATGAGTGATGTAGAAATGGAAGCTCTAGAAACAGAGATAAAAGAAACGCAGGAGCGTTTAAGTTCTTTGCGTAAAGAGTACAAAGAGAAAAAGTATGCATCCTTACGAATAGCTGTTGAAGCTAAAAAGGAAGCAGACAGAGCTTTAGCTGAAGAGTATAAGGCTCTTGGTATTTCTTCTCTATCTTATAACAGAGGATTCTTTTTATAATTGGTAAATAGATTCTCTCAGTTTGCTACAGCACGAAAGTATGGGTATCGTAGCGGTCTGGAAATAAAAATCTCTGACTTGTTAAAAGAGCAACGTGTTAAATTTAAATACGAGCCTTTTAAAATAGAGTGGGAAGATTTAGCCTACCGCACATACACACCCGATTTCGTGCTGTTCAATGGTGTAATAATAGAAACTAAAGGACAGTTCACAGCATCAGATAGAAGAAAGCATCTCGCTATAAAGAAACAACATCCTAAATTAGATATACGTTTTGTGTTCGAAAACAGCAGACGTAAACTTAGGAAAGGCGCAAAGTCTACGTATGGTGAATGGTGCGAAAGATATGATTTTGTTTACTATGACAGGATTATTCCTGAAGCATGGATAAAAGAAAAAGGCAAAGACAAGTACCCAAGTTTTATAAAATTTAATGGATATAAAAGGAAAGCATATGGACATAGTAGATAAATTAGATAAAAACGATTTTATAATAAGAGTTCGTCCCAATAAGACTGGTAAGAATGGTGCGTGGTCAGGCAGTGCTGACTTAGTGGTCGTTACGTCAGAGGATAATAACCTGCCAGAAGACGAGTGGAGTGAGCTTATGCAGTTCTGCAGAATGATGTGTGCTTCTGTTCCTATAATAGAGGAAGTAGAAACTTTTAGAAACTTGTTGCATGATTATCTCAATCGTTCAAATGATGGTCAACAGGATTTATTTATTGACAAAGAGAAAGATAGTAATATAATACATTTAAATTTTATGAATGGGGTGAAGCGCAATGAAGAAAACGATTGATATGGTGAATAGTCCACCTCACTACCTCAAAGGTGGTGTAGAGTGTATAGATATGATACGAGCAGCATTAGATGATGTAGAGTTCAGAGGATACTGCAAGGGCAACAATATAAAATATACATTTAGAGAAAAAGACAAAGGTAAAGATGAAGACCTTAAAAAAGCACGAGTCTATTTAAACTACATATTGGAGAGTTAAATGCTAGTTAAGATGCTCATAGCGATAGATATAGACCCAGAGGAGTACCCCATTCCTGCCGATGGTAAAGTATCAGAGGAAATTGAGGATGGCATCCGAGAATATTTTTATGATGTTCAAGGTGCTGATATTAAAAACATAAAAACATTGAGAGATTGATATGAATAATTTATTACCAACCGACTACCAAAACTTTATTGCGTTATCACGTTACGCAAGATGGAAAGAAGACGAGCAAAGACGCGAGACGTGGAGTGAGACTGTACAAAGATATATAGACTACATGTCTAATCATCTTAAAAATAAGCAGGGCTATGATATTTCTACTGCCATGAAGAACAAACTAGAGCAAGCACTTCTTAATCTAAGTGTTATGCCTAGCATGAGAGCATTAATGACAGCAGGTTCTGCACTAGATAGATGTCACGTAGCAGGATATAACTGTTCATACATACCTGTTGATAGCCCACGAGCATTTGATGAGACTATGTATGTGCTAATGTGTGGCACAGGTGTGGGCTTCTCTGTAGAAAGAGAGAATGTAGATAAGCTACCAGTCGTAAATGAACACTTTGAGAAGAGTGACACAGTAATTAAAGTTGCGGATAGTAGACCGGGTTGGGCAAGAGCATTGAGAGAAATGATTGCTATGTTGTATGCAGGACAGATACCGCAATGGGATGTATCAGAAGTGAGACCTGCAGGTGCTAGATTAAAAACATTTGGTGGTCGTGCTAGTGGTCCTGCACCTTTAGAAGAATTATTTGACTTCCTTATTCAAAAGTTTATGCAAGCAAAGAATCGTAGGCTATATCCACTGGAATGCCATGACATTATGTGCAAGATTGGTGAAGTTGTTGTAGTGGGTGGTGTACGTAGGTCAGCACTAATATCTCTATCTAATCTAGGAGATACACAGATGCGACATGCTAAGTCTGGACAATGGTGGGAGAATGAAGGGCAACGTGCGTTAGCAAATAATAGTGTAGCCTACAAATCAAAGCCTGACATGGATACATTTATGCGTGAATGGCTTGCCCTTTATGAAAGCAAGTCTGGTGAAAGAGGTATATTTAATAGACAGTCTGCTGTCAAGCAAGCGTCTAAGAATGGCAGACGAGATGTAGAACAAGAGTTCGGTTGTAATCCATGTAGTGAAATAATATTGCGTCCTTATCAGTTTTGTAATCTCACAGAAGTCGTTGTGCGTGAAACAGATACAGAAGAAACACTAGCTGAGAAAGTGGAGCTTGCTACTGTGCTAGGCACATTTCAATCAACACTGACCGACTTTAAATATCTACGTAAGATATGGAAAGATAATACAGAGGAAGAAAGATTGTTAGGTGTATCTCTTACTGGTATCATGGACAATGCGTTGTTAAGTGGTAAAAGCCCAAGAGTAGGACAAAACATTGAAGGACTACTATCTAGGCTACGTGACATTGCTGTTAATACAAACAAAAAGTTAGCTAAAAGTTTGGGTATTCCACAGTCTACTGCTGTCACCACCGTCAAGCCTAGCGGTACAGTTAGTCAATTAGTTGACAGTGCGAGTGGCATACACGCTCGACACAATCCTCACTATATACGTACAGTTCGTGGTGATAACAAAGACCCACTTACACAGTTTATGGTTGCACAAGGAATACCATCTGAGCCTGATGTGATGAAGCCACAAAGCACCACAGTGTTTAGCTTTCCTATGCAAGCACCATCAACTGCTGTGTTTAGACAAGATATGTCAGCCATCGAACAGTTAAATATATGGTTGAAGTATCAAACACACTGGTGTGAACACAAGCCATCTGTAACTATCTCTGTAAAAGAACATGAGTGGTTAGAGGTTGGTGCTTGGGTATATGAACATTTTGATGAAGTATCGGGCATAAGCTTCCTACCTTTCAGTGAGCATACCTATAAGCAAGCACCATATCAAGACTGCACTGAAGTAGAGTACAAAGACATGCTAAGTAAGATGCCAAAAGGTATTGATTGGACAGCCTTGTCTGAGTTTGAAAAAGAAGATACTACATCAGGCAGTCGTGAGTTGGCATGCACTGCAGGTGTGTGTGAAATAGTTGACATTAGCGCATAAAGGAGTTATTATATGAAATATTTTACGTTTAAAAATATGCTTAAATTTGTAGACCATACAGACACGAGAATATTTATACTAGAAATGCTAACATATATTTCTGTATTCATGTCAGGAATAATAGTGGGAGTTTTTATATAATGAAAGAGTTACTTTTAAATGCACAAATAACCTATCTTAGAGGACAAATAAATAAACACTTAGCAAACATAACAGTGTTATTAGAGAGTCCAACAGGTATAGGTCAGCATCAAGATATTCAAGAGTCTATTGAAAAAGAGTTAGGTAGTATAGCAGAATACGATGGTAAACTGAATATAGTAGCTAGATACCTAGCAACACAACAACCTCAAAATGAAGGGACATCGAATGACAAAGACAGCACCGTCACCAAAAAATAGAAAGAAGTTTGACATAGACCTGCAGTATGGCAAGGTAAGAGAACAGCTTGTGGCTGATATGTTGCAAGACAAGAAGATTGAAGTCAAGAGTGAGAGAGATGTGTGGCAGAGAACTGGTAACATTGCCATAGAGTACGAGTGCTATGGTAAGCCTAGCGGTATTAATGCCACCGAATCAGACTATTGGTTTCATAATTTATGTATTGGTGATGAAGTCTTTGCCACTCTAGTGTTTGATACAAGAAGTCTTAGACGTATCATACAGAACTTAGACTATAAAAAGTCTGTGTCTGGCGGAGACCACAATGCGTCACGTATGTATCTACTAAACTTACAGAAGCTATTTTCATCTGATGTTATAAAAGCGTTCAAGGAGAAGAAGGATGCAGCATAGGAAGTTCAAAAGATATGATGCCCCACTAAAAATACAATTTGGTTGGGGTTATGAAGCGTTCAAGAAGGGCGGTAAGTATAGACAGTTGGGAAAGAGAAAGCTGTTTACAGAATTTCGCCCTCGCTTCAAAGAAGATATGCAACTCAAAGAGTGGCAACGCGGTTTTAACACTGCGTATTTTGAGAACCTGTCGAGGATAAAAAAAGATGAACAACTTAGAAAAGGAAGCTAAACAGTTTATGAAATGGAAAAACATCAGCACAATAAGTGCTACAGAATATCAGCAGTCTGCATGTAAGACAGCTATATTCCCAAAAGAATTAGGTGTGCAATATCTTGCATTAGGTCTCACTGGTGAAGCAGGAGAGGTTGCAAACAAAGTAAAGAAGTTAATACGTGATGGGGGAGATACACCAGATAAGCGCAAGGAGATAGGTAAAGAGCTTGGCGATGTGTGTTGGTATCTGGCTGTATTAGCGGAAGAGTTGGGTTCTAATCTTGGTAAGATAATGGAAGATAATCTTAATAAGTTAGAAGACAGAAGAGCAAGAGGTGTGCTTGGCGGTTCTGGTGATAACCGCTAGTTGTCAGGCTTAGACATCAAGCCATACTGCTTTTTTGCAGTCTCTGGATTTGTTGTTTTCTCTCTTTTCTTGCCTAAAAACTCCTCTGTTGTTTCAGAGGAAAGTATCTCTTTAGGTGGTTCATCCACCTTTGGAGGTTCTGGCTTTACATCCTTTGCCAGTTCTTCATCCATTATTTCTTTAAAACTTTTCTTTACAGCCTTTGCGCCTACTCTGATGCCCGGCACTATGCCCATTGCAGACATCATAGCATATGCACCACCTAATCCCATCTTTCTTAAATCACCTTCATCATAGCCTAGCTCAACGAGTTCACGAGCGTATGCTAAATCATTAGGTAGTTCAGACGCAGCTTTTATTTCGCCTACAATGGGTGTAATATCCGCTATAGATTTTATAGTATCTATGGATTGTTCTTTTAATTCAGCAGGAGTTAGTTCTGCTATAGATTGATACACATCTTTATTTACTGAACTCTCAAAATAATCAAGCCCATCTCTCTCGGTCTTCTTTGCTATTATTAGTGCTTCTTCAGCACGAGACTTTCTTTTAGGATAGTTGTCAAATGTATCTTCAGTGTCTGAGTCCATCAAAGATTGAAGGTAATCCATTTGTTCTTTTGTATTTAGCATCAGTTTCCTATACCCTTTGTACCACTTATACTTCTAGCCCTTTCTATACCCCAACGTAGGACATTTACTGGTTCACCCTCTATGTATATAGTCATGTCTCTATCGGCAGATACAGATTCTCCACCATATTCTCTTCTGTACTCTGCATCTATTCTGGCTTTATCTATAGCAGGTATTCTATTCCATCGTACTCTGTCAGAGGTTGTGTAAGATGCTCTAGTATCAAACGCTTCTATTTCTATTCTCTGTGTTGCCAGTTCTCTAACTGTTTCAACCAAAATTTGTGCAGCAGAATCTAGCATATCTCTTTTTATAGCTTTAGCATCGGCATCATTGCCTAAGTTTTGATATCCCTCACTTTTTATTAGTTCTGCGAGTTTCTCATTTAGGTTATATTCCCCACCTGCTTCAGACAGTATCTGTCTCATGTACAAATCTCTTCTCTCATCTCTGTCTCTTCTGTATAAGTCGTAAGGTCTAAGTCCTACACTAGACATTTCCTGTAGTAAAAGACTCTTTGGCTTACGTTTAGTTAAACCAAACATTTGTTTTTCAAGAGGATTGACCTGTATCAACTCTCCAGTCTCAAAAGGAGACCTCGCTCTTGTTGCGTCTTGTAGTATCATACCTGACTCAAACTCACTTGCAAAGTTTTTAGGCAGAGAACGTGTACCTCTCGCCCACAATACATCTAAAAAGTTGTACTCACCATTTCTAGTTTCAGGTATACCACGGACATCTGTGTCAAACTGTGCATAAACATCTCTAAGAGCAGACGCAGGTAATGTAAATGTATTGATTATATTAGCAATAGTTTCTGCTCCTGCTTTTCCAAACTGACCACCTTCAAAGTCTGTGTATAATTTATCAAGAGAATACAGCCCCATTCCTGCTCTAAATGTAGAGCCTAATGTAGCTTGTAATGCATCTCTAATATATGGACTAATTGTTGCAGGCATAGAGCCATTTTGATACCTTTGCACTATGTCAGCTGCTAAAACAAAAGATGAGAAAGGTCCGTACACAGGTCTGCCATCTACTATGTTGTCATTGTTATCTTTAAATTCATACCAGTTTGTTGTTTCACCCTGTTTAAGTCTCCAGTTATATGCAGTCATAAACATCATAGCACCTGTCATCTGTTTAGGTAGCTTTTCTCTTATGTACTTATTAGTAGGCATATCCTTAATTGGTTTGTCTAGTGGAAGTAAACCTAACAAAGGTGTGTGCTGATATATAAATTTAATCTGATTAGCAACAAATCGGGGAAATGGCATGAAGCTTGATATAACAAAGGGCATGTCCTGATGCGCTTTTATTGTGCCTTTTGCTAGTTTACCAAAAAAGTTTTCACCTTTAAAGCTAGTTTGATACACAAATTCATAGGCATCTTCGATAGAACTTTTTAATATACCATCGTCTATATCACCAAGCCTGTTTAGTTCTAGCAAGTCATGAAAGTTTAAGTATGCTCTTTGTGTTTTTCCTAAACCAAACTCTTTTAAGAGATTCTCGTATGTGCCTTCACTTTTAGCTTTTGTAATCGCACTAGTAGCTTCGTCTGCACCGCCTGTTAAAGTTAGTTTATTCTTCAATAAATCATCTCTAAATTCGTCTGTCATTTTTATGTTTTTGTCAGATATACGTCTGCTTAATGATGCTGATAAAACTGCACGTTTCCAAATATTATCTGACATGGTGTTTAAAACATTTACTTTTCTACCCAACACAGCCAATGCACCTTCTTTGCCATATGTTGCTTCTAGGTCTGCAGCCTGTCTAAACAACTTAGATGCTTCTTCGGGGAATGTTTCTTTAAATATTTTTTGCACAGCCGTAGCTTCATAGGGTGTAAATACATGTTTGGCTACGTCAAATGTACCATCAAAGGGGTTTCGTAAACTTAGTAAATTATCAAATGTTCTAGTTGTAGCATCTACTGCTACTCTAAATCCACCGTTTAAATTGTTACGCATGGTAGTAGCAGGTTGTGATGTCATAACACCGAGTCTCAACCTATCTAAATCTTGAAAAAAGTTTCTTGCAGCTTCTTTATTTTTAGTTAAAACTTTAGCAGCATCACCATCCACTGCTGATTTTCCTGCAACATTAAGTTGGTCTACGTTAGCTAATAAACTATCAACTTCACTTTTTTTCATTTGATAGGTTACAAGCTCTTCTGGCTCTGGGTCTGCGCCTATCTTTTTTGTTCTAAAAGCTTGGGAAACTTGAGATTGTTGTTGAAGCTTTCTACCTGCATCTGATATCTCTGCTAAGTAAAGATATGAGAAGGTTTCATAGTTTAAGTTGTGTTCATCTAATATTTTTTCTACAGATTCTAGCTTCTCAAACTTGCCATCGGATAAAGCT
>Ga0209348_1001328_pt1 | contig 12047 bp, 16 predicted proteins | sample ETNvirenome_2_30_FD_184065 | JGI IMG/M metagenome (GOLD analysis project Ga0209348, IMG submission 184065) | Marine viral communities from the Pacific Ocean - ETNP_2_30 (SPAdes) (version 2) | ecosystem: Environmental > Aquatic > Marine > Oceanic | place: Pacific Ocean | collected 2013-06-22 | reverse complement strand
TTAATATTCATGCAAGATATCCTCTGGATTCTTGATGGTTGCTAAAACTTCGTCGTCGTTTAGCAGACGTATTTCTCCACCTTCTATCTTTATTCTTGATCCGGCGTATCGGGCAAACATTACCCAATCCCCCTCCTTGCACCAAGGACCATCAGGATATCTCTCCTTGTCCCTGTAGCAATCCGGACCCATTCTTAAAACTAAACCAGTCTGTGACGCAACTTGTTGTCTCTCTAAGGTTGTTTCGGCAAGAATAACTCCGCCTTTTGTTTTCTCTTTCATTTTGAAAGGTAAAACTAACATCCTCCAACCAGTTGGCTGTGGTAGTTTTTCTGAATCTTGTTTTGATAAATCTTTTTCTTTTTTGACTCCTACCAATTCTTTATTCGGTAGTTTTATTGTTGATTTCGATGACTGTTCCATGTTGCTCCTTATCTTCTAGCAGGTTAGAGAGTTCCTGTTTAGTTGCCTCTAGGGCTGTTATTTGTCCTATTATATAGTTATATTTTGTCATACTGTCAATACCTCCGGACGTTACGGCCACTGACAATTCGTCTATTCTTCTATCCATATATCGTAGAAGTCTATTTATCGCTGTTTCTAATTGCATTATCTTTCTCCTAACTTTTTCTTAAACTTATGCACACGATTACGTGCGTTTCTTTCCATTTTCTTATCCTTATTTTTTAACGCTGTGCCCACATCTCTTCTTGCAGACATTAGTTTTTTAACGAGCTTTTTCTTATATGGTCCCTCTTTCAAGTCAGACACTCTATAAGTTCTACCGTTAAACTTTCTTGTTTTTTCTGATCGCATCCTTACCTCTTTTAAATATGCTAGCCACCTGGCTCTTACCCATAACTTTCGCTCTTTGCTCCCCAACTGTGAGAATTTGTATTTTTCTCGCAAATGGTTTGTTGACTCGTTTAACTTTAGCCACAGTTGCTCTAGCATCCGCAGGGGTTGCAAACTTAATCGATACAGTATCTTTAGGATTCTCATCAGTATAAAGTCTCCTACCAGAACCTTTTGGTTTTTTACCTGTTCCTACTTTGGGGTCTCTATTTTTTCTCATTTAGCACTTCCATCTTCTGCGTGCCTGTCTAAGTCTTGAGTTTGGATCTTTTGCTGCTTTAGGGAATTTTTTCATTTGTCCTAGTGATCTTGCGCAGAATGATTTTCTACGTTTGGCAGCTTTTGATCCTGGCTTCACTTTTCCAGTCACGGCTGTTTTTAATTTAGAACCGGGGTTTGCTCTTCTGTAGGCAGCGACACCGGCTCGAGTCATGCCTGCTCCAGCCTTTGTAGGCCTGAAGTTCTTTTTGTTTCTAGCGGGCATTTTGTCTTGTCTTCTCACACCATACCTCCCGCACTCATTGATTTTCTTTTTGCAAATGTTCTTACGTTAGTTGGTTTTCCACCAACACCTTGTGGTTTACTTCTTTTCCTTGCAACGGCACTCCGCCTCTGGGATTCTGTCATGCTTGCCGCTTTTGCAGCAGGGACGCACTTTGGATACTTTCGCTTTGATCCACTTGCAGATTTTCTTCCACATTTATTGAAACCCCCACCTTTTTTCTTGGATCCTATGTCGACCCAATCTTGTTTGAACCATTCTTTTAAGCCAGCCATTACGAATTCTTACCGTATGCCCTACCCATTCCTCTTTTGCAGACACCGCCGCCTTTTTTTAAACCTTGTCTTTTTAATCTTTCGGTTGCAGCTGTTAGACCACCGCCCATCATAGGTTTTCTTTCTCTTGTTTTTGGATCTCTTTTAAATCTCTGTCCTCCTTCATCTCGATAAACTTCATCTCTAGGTCCTCTCATTCTAGATTTGCTTTTATCTCTTCCTTCTTTTGCTATTACTCTTATTGGCATTATACTTGTCCTCCTTTTAAATATTTCATCCTAGTCATATCTATCATTCCACCGCCCATCTTAGAAGTTCTCTCTATTGGTTTTGGTGCCTGTCTTCTTTTAGGCACTGGTCTTTGTGGACCTGCTTTTGGTTCAAAACCAGGTCTTCGTTTTTTTCTACCTATTATACCACCCATAGCTTTACCTGCAGGTTTAGGTCCTCTAAAATCTTTTCTTTTTACACCAGATGGATCTTTAATTTTACCTGCACAAATTTTAGATGCGTAAGCATTAGCATAGGCGCTAGGGTATACCTTAAATTTTCTTTTCGCTGCTGCTTTACCTCTAGGACATAGTTTTGTCATTATGACCTCGCTGTTTGTGCAGCTCTTCTAAAGTTTGCTGCAGTTGGTGCACCCTTTGCACCTTTCTTTCGCATCTTACCGCCACGTTTTCTTTTAGCATGTATGTTTGCGTATAAACCTTTACCTGGCATTATTTACTAGCTCCGCCTTTTCTAAACACGCCTCTACCTTTTAAGATATCAGCTTGAGTTACTTTGCCGTCGCCTGTTAAATCAGGAAATTTCTTTTTTCCCTTTCCTCCCATACCGCGATTCTTTTTTTTCTTTCCTACTATACCGCCTGTTTTCTTACCAAGTTCTTCTCTTAACTGTTTTAATCTATCCATCTTTGACTTTGGTGCTATTTGTTCTTTTATACTTGGTTTTTGTTTTTTAATTTTTTCTTCCATTTCTTTTGCTGTAAAAACTTGACCACCTAACATTTTAGTTTTACCCTTGTAGTCGGCTTTTTTATAAGCATCACTATTTACTATTCTGTTAATTTCTTCTTTTGATTTAGGTTTTCTTTTTGGTGCTTCTTTACCAAGAAATTTTTTAGCTCTTCCTAATATACCGCCCTCAGCTTTTCTTGTTCTATAAATTTCTTTCTGAGTTTTTTGAACTTCTTTTTTAAGCTGTTCACCTCTTTTTTTAAGTTGAGGTGACATATCTTTTTTCATAGTTTTCTCAAGATCTCTAATTAATCTATTAGATTTTTTTATTTGATCAGATTTTCTAGTTACACCAGGTTTTGGTTTTACACCACCGATTGTAGCAAATCTTTTTCCACTACCGAAACCCTCTTTATCGCTTGGTCCTTTAAATACTTTTGAAAAACCTTTAAAAAATTGTTTTCCTGCTCCTACAAATTTATTTGGCATTATTTTTTTCCTCCGTTTCTAAAAATTTGTGTACCCTTTATACCAAAAATACTAGCAACTACAAGTATCCATAGGTTTGTAAACCAAGATGGAAGGGTAGAAAAGTATTCAAAGAATAATTTTACTTTTTCCATCGCTGCTGGGTCGTCACTTAGGACTGCCCAAGCCAATACTATAATCGGAGCCGACAAAATAATCAACACAAATTCGTCTTTCCAGTCCGATTGTCTAGCCTCTAACAATTTACCCTGGTAAGCCTCCTCACCTCGGGCCATACGCTCTGCATGCATAAGTTGGGCGTCAGACATAGCCATTTTCGTCTTTTGACGATTAGAATATATCTTTGCGCCAGCTTGCATGGCTATTTTTGCCAAACTAAACCAAGCCATTAGTACGCCTTTGAGTTTCTTTTCTTTTCAGCCAGCATTCTTTTTTGTCCACCAACTGGCATTTCAGGTTTTCCTGTGCCAATAAAGTTAAATGCCTTGTCAGCTGTTGTTTTAGATCTAGGATCTATCTCAACCTGCTGGTCTTGCACTGTAACCGGCTTAATTTTATCAAGTTTTTGCATTTTTGCTCCTTTTTTTCTTCTTTTCTACGCCTTTTATTGTACCTTTGTTTTTAGAAGCGTAAAAAACTGTTTCGCCACGCTTTTTACCGTATTGTTTCTTCATAGATTTCATAATCTTACGGCCTTTTTCGTTTAGTGGCATTAATCTTCAACCTCAATAGCAGTTATACCTGGATTTCCAGCCTTTGCAAGACTTACTCCAGCTCTTAATTTAGCTAATTTTTCGTTTTGATCTAATTTTTCGTCTGCAATGTCTGCAGCTTGCATTAATTTTGCTCTATCGTTCTCTACTTTTGCTTGATCAGCCTCTTTTTTACGCTCATTCTCCATTGCACGTAAATCAACTTCTCTTGCTTTTAGTTTTAGAAGAGGGTCAGAGTCAAATTGTGATGTAATTTTCTTCTCTTCCTTCATAAATTCTTCTGTCATCTCTGCAACTAGCACAGATTTTCTAGATTCGATACGTTGTGTAATAACTTGTAGCTCTTGTGCGGCTCTTGGATCTACCGGAGCTGTTTGTTGTAATGCTTGAAGACGCATTAGTTCATCTCTGAACTCTAATTGTATCTGTTCTTGTGCCATTAAACTAATATGCTCTAAAATATTTTTTTGTATTGCACCCATGACAGCGGGATTGTTTCTAACAATATTAGTAGACATAAAATTTAAGTGTGCTGTGATGTGTGCTCTATGATCTTGACCAGGAAAAGCTTGAAACTGTTTACCTGTAAGAGCAGAAATATGTTCCATGCTCGGGTCCATAGGTTGCACTGGAGCAGGTGGTGGTAATAATTGATCTACGTTTTTAACACCGATAGCTTCGTACATAGATCTGTATGCTTGATACATATTGTGCATACCAGGATTAGATGTAGCTAATTGTAGTTGTGTTTGTGCTAGTGTTATTCTTTGTGACATAGAAAATATATTAGGATCTGCTACTGGTAAAATATCTATTCTTTCATCAAAATCCATTTGTTTAATTAATCTTGCACCGCCAACAACATCATAAGGATATTCTGGTGGTAAGTATGTAGCTATGACTTTTGATAGTAATTTAAACTCACCCTTCATCGAGTTGTATAATCTTTTGTGAATAGCAGACATAACCTTAGATCCTCTTTCAAGAAGAGCAATCGTTGTGCCCACGGCAGCGTTGCTGTTGCCTTCACCTGTCTGAAGTTCTGATATGGCCGCGAATCTCTGACCTGCTTGAACCACAATACCCATTAATTGTAACAGAGTAGCTGATGGTTCTTTGTATGGTAGAGGAAAGAAAGCTTCACGTAGATTGCCACCTGGCGCATCTACATCTTTGAATTCACCAGGTTGAATTGGAGAAGCCTCATCTCTTACCCGCACCCCTCTTTGTTTGAAACCAGCAGGTAGGTTTGACAAAGTTCCTGCATCTAATAATTGGCGGAGAGCGACCGTTGCCGTTCGACTCAATCCGCCAATCATGTGTATTAATCCAAATCCGTAGAATCCTAGTCCTGGCAGAAATTTAAAGTGGACAAAATATTGGACTCTTTGTTTTTTTGGATCATTGGGCGCATAGTTCCTTCTTATCGAAAGAACCGTTCCACTACCTTCTTCGATTGTAACGATGTAAGGTAGCTTGATACCAGACGGCTCGCCATCTGGACCAATGTCTTCGAAGCCTTCTAAATCTAGATCAACATGACACTCTAACATGGTGTACATTGTTTGTTGTTTTCCAGATTTAACTGTGCCTTCTAATTCTTTTTCTTTTTTTGAAACTTCATCATTAACAGTGACGCCTGGTGGACTTAATTCTACATCAGAGTAGAAACCGGCAACTTGTTGTTTTCTTAAATCGTTTTCTGAAATTTTAATAACGTGAATAATAGACTCTGCATCATCTAAACTGTTTGCTGTGTACGGCACAATTAAATCATCTGCTGGTACAAACTTAGAAACCGCTCTACCTAATAAATCATCGTAGTAAACTTTTTTAAATGTAGATCCTGCAAGTGGTAGATGAAATAACATCGAGTCAAATTCTGGTTCGTATTCTTTCATCTGATCCATGATCTGATAGTTCATGAAATCTTTTACTCTTTCTGCCTGTTGTTGTTTGGCAGGTGTGTTAACTCCTAAGATCTGTGTTCTTACTGGTCCGTCTGCTGGTAATAGCTCTTTGTATGCTGTGGCTTGAAACTGTGTAACAGCTTCTGCCAACACAGGGTGCGTGGCACCTGAAGCTCCTTGAAACGGCTCTGTTCTATTTTCGTATTTAAATCCTAATAGGTCAAGTCCATCTGTGTAAGATTTTTCCCATTCTTTTCTGGACATCTTGTAGTCCATGTAATTCTGTTTCATTTCAGAACCTAGTGGTTCTAAAACATCTTGAGGTAAAATGTCTGCTAAATTATCGAAATGTTTTTCTGTGCCAGGTATGTTGATTGCACCTGGTTCAAAATCTATAGTTGCACCACCATCCTCTTCAGGAATAACTTCTACGGGTGCTTGCTCTTTGATTTCTTCCTTTATCTCGACCTCTTCGCCCGGAACTTTAACCTGAGTACGAGTGTTAGGAAGTCCTTTATCTATATCTGCCATTTAAACTCCTGTCGTTATCTACCACGTTTCATTAAAAAAGCCAAGCCCTGTGAATTAGGCCCTGATTCTGGTGGTGGGCCAGATTCTACTCCTGCTTGTTTTGCTATACCACCTCCGGCTCGTTTCAATAATCCAAATCGATTATAAAAATCAGAAGTGTCTATTCCTTGATCTTGTAACATGTTCATAAAACCAACAGTTCCAAAAAGACCTTTTTGTTGTAAACCTTTCATCATTTCATCTTTTTCTAGTTTTGGTAATTCACTTGCAAACTCTAAAGGTAATTCAGAATAAGAATCTCTAGGGTCTTTTATAAAACCTAAATCAAAAGGAGGCGTTTGACCAGGAGGCATTTCTGGTATGATCTCTTTTGCTCTACTCTGAGACCTGCCTTGGTTTGCTATGTATTCTTCTAAACTAGCAGCAGGTTTATTAACCGGAAGTATTTCTTGTAAAAACCGTGGTCTCTTTTCACCTAACTTTTTATCAATATCTAACGTGGCATTTTCAAAAGCTCTTTTGCCTTTTAATTCTTCGTCTTGGTTTTCATAACCTATTTCTTTGTTTTGATACCTTGCTAAAGTATCATTATATAACGCTCCAATCCTATTATACTCACCAGTCAAAGCATTTATTTTATCTGCAACTTTTTCATTACCAGTTTGATTATAAAGATTTTGTTGTATATCTATGGCTTTCTCTAAATCATTAAGTTGTCCATAATGGTTTAAAAAAGCTACTGCAGAATTTTGTGTATCAGCATATTTCATAGCGTCAGGATATTCTTTGTAAGCGTCTATTGCATCGCCACCTGCTCCAAAAATACCTCCCGTAGAATTTCTTTTTGCAGCTTCAGTATCCCCGTACAACAAGTGAGGAACGGTAAACATAAGTTCTAGTGGTATGTCAACAACCAACGCACCTTTTACAAATCCTTTTAATTTTCTAAATTTACTTAAATCTTTTGTTTTTTTTGCGTTATCTATTTCAGCTTGTATATTTCTAGAAACACATTCATCAGGGGTTTCGTTAGGTAATATCCCACCCTTTTTAAGTCCAGGTTTTATAAAACATTGACTAACTCTAATACCAGACTTTTCTAAAAGTTGAATCGTTCCACCTTTTTTATCTCGTATAAACATATCAAGAGCAAATTTTTTCTCTCTAGGTCCTAGTATCCCTTCTGTCACCAAACCCTCTGCAGCTTGTAAACGTGCGGGCAACGGAAATTTTTCACCACCAACTACTCTTTTAGCTATGTCTAACTCTTGTTTCATAATTGCTTTTATCAAAGGAGCGCCAGATTTATTTTGCGTCTTTCCAAGAACTTGTGCAATTAATCTGTTCTTTAAACCTTTTAATGGAATTTTATCTATATCTCTTAAAGCAACATTTGATCTTTTAGTTTGAACACCTACACCTTTAAAGGGTTCTTTCTTAACCCCTCCTGGTCCGTGACCAATATCATAAAGATTAACATTAGGTGAATAACCAAATCCTTCTTCATAAACTTGACTCATTAACTTACCATATTTAATTTTAGTTCCTGGTTTGTAAGGATTATCTACATCTGTGTTAAGCATATCATTGATAGCTTGTCTGCTTTCATAAACTTTTTTAAATAAAGGATTGCCCTTTCCAAAATTTCTTAAATATTTAAAATCATATTTTTGTGGATTTTTACCGTAGGTAAAAGAAACTCCTTGAAGAGCTAGTTTACCACCAGGCTTCCATGTTATCTCTTTACCTGTTTTTCTATCAAAAAATTTAATTAAACCTTTACCCTCATTTTGATCCCAGTTTCTTTTTGCAAACTGCATAACATCTAAGTTTGCATCTCTAAACAAATAGCTTCCACCTTTAGGTAAACCTGTAAATTTAGTTCTACCTTTAAGAGAGTCTTCAGCAAAATCTAATTGCTGACGAAAACTCATATCAGCTAAATCCCTTTCAACCACCGGGGAAATCTGTCCTAAATACTTTATAAGCTTTTCATTTTTCTTATAAGTTTTATTATTCATAAGATATTTTCTAATTTGTTTTTCGTCCGTAATACCTGTTAACTCTCCAACATACTTGTTAATGTATTTTGGTATAGGAACATCTTCATTCATTAACCTTAAAAAAACTTTATCTACTTTGTCTTGTTGTGTATCCAATGTTTCAAATAATTTATCGGCTCCTTTAAAATAAACTTTTCCTTTTTCAGAACCAGTAACTTCTCTAATTATATCTGTTCTTTTAATAAACTTATCACCATCATTCGCTTTTTGAATTGCATCAGCTAACGCTTGAGCTTTTTGATCTACCATCCATGGATTTTGTGGATCATATAAACTTTTTTCTGAGTATACGTTTCTATAAATTTTACCAAGCATTAATCTACTGGCTTTTTTACCAGATAATTTTTCATACTTTCTTAAAATACGTTTCTGTTTTTTATTTAAATCTGAAAGTTCGATTGGCCTTCCAAATTGATTTGTTCCCACAAGAGGTTCATCTGATTTAGGTTTTCTAATAACTTGACTATAGCTCCCTGGTTCATCAACCAAGCCACGCTTTGGTGTTTCTACAGATCCACCTTCTGCAAAGCTACCTTCTGTTGCTGTTAGGTCAACGTTTCTAAATAAGTTTAAATTTTTTAAATAGTCTGAAAGAGTTTTGTCAGTTCGTCTACCCGCCTTCATACTAGCTTGCACAAACTTTCCTTTTGGAGTGACTCCTACTCGTAAACCTGGTTTAGGATCTTTCTTTTCTTCTGGATCTGCTAGTGTTCCTTTTATTCCTTTTGGAAATACTGGCGCGCCTTTTAATGCTGGGTTTTCTGTTGTAAGACTTTCAGGCACAATGTCTTTAGTTAATCCACCTGTTACTTCTGAAGTAGGCATCACTGCCTCTTCAATCTTTGCTGCATCCAACAATGGATTATCAAAATCTAATCCTTGTGCTGTAATTTTAATTTGTCTTTCAGGTGCAAGTGTTTGATTAAGCTCATCTATTTTATCTTTAATTTCTTTTGCTTCAGCAACAATTAAAGGTATTTCTTCTGGTTCTGCATCTTGAATAGACGAAACAAGTTCTATAAATTTTTGTTTAAGCATTCTAGGATTAATTGCACCACCCTGCGCAAAACCTAGTTCTCTTTCAATAAGTTCTTGTGATTCTTTACCAAGATACTGTTTAATTTTTTCGTAGTTTATTTTTTTTCTTTTCTTAACTTCTTCTGCTGGTTTTCTTTTTGGTAAAACATTTCTATTGGACACCGAACCACCGCCATTGAACCCTGGACGAGTTAGATATGCCATCATCTCGTTATAGTGTTTTACTTTCATTATTCTCCTAGTAGACCTGCTAGTCCGCCCTCTGCAAAATCATCATCTAAAGACTCAGGTAAATTAACTTTAGACTTACTTGTTTTTTGTTTTCCTATACCTGTAAACTCATCAAGGTTTTCTGTGCCTGTTTCTATACCTTCTTCAAAATCTTTTACATAACTTTCACCATCTGGTGACATACGATATTTAACTTCGCCTTGATTAAATTCAGGAACTCTTTTACCTCTTTGAGGACCTGTTTCTATTGTATCCCCTTTTCTAAATTCATAACCAGCTTTCATTCCTTGGTCAGTTTCAAAATCTAATTGTATTCTATTACCTTCTCCTTCAATAGTTAACTCTATATCAGCTCTTTCAGGGTGTCTGTATGTTGTTACATCACCAGTTTTCTTAACAAAATCTTTTTTAACCACTTGTCCTTCTCTGATAATTTTTTCTACAAGTTTAGGAAAGTGCGCTGGCATTTCTGCTGTTGGCGTTATGATTGGTTTTACACCTTTCGCTACCCTCGTAGTCTTTACAAGTTTACCTACAACAGGGAACGAAGCTAATGCTGCCATAATTTTTAAGAAGGTTCTTCTAGACATACCGCCGTCAGCAAAACCTATTCTACCACCGTCGGCTCTTTTTTCGCCAAACATTCTTTCAGTATATTTTTCTATAGCCTTGTCTTTTAAATCAGGATATTTTTCATAAAACGGATCTTTATCAAGCCCTTCTATAAACTCCTCTAGCAATCTTTCTTTTTGTTGTTCGTTGCCCTCTTCTAAAATTTTTTTCATTTTTCTATTAACAAGAATACCACCAGCTGAAACTGCACCTAGTTCAGGCGCCAACGATTTAAAATCTCCTTCTATAGATCTTCTCTTCACACTTGCTAAATAATCCTTGTATCTTTCGAAAGGACTTTTTTCAGACAAAGCTTTTAAAAGTTTAGAAATAACTCCACCTTTTGATTTAGCTTGACGTGGCTCACCTAACATGTAGGCTAGGCCACCACCTGCGTTGGGCTTTCTACCTTCAACATCAAATCTTTCTAATTTTTTCTTATCCATTCTTTCTTTCATTTCTTTTCTAATTTCTTTTTCGTCAGGAAATTTATACCCCTTTTTTATCTTCTCTATATCTTGATCTAGTTTTCCACCCGGTTTTAATCCTTCATAAAATTCTTTATTCATCCTATCTGATTCTTCTCTCATTTTTTTTAAATAGTCTTTAAACTCTTCAGATGATGTTTTTTTCTTTTTACCAAGAAGTTTTTTAAGAAGTTTTGTAATACCTCCAGTTTTCATTCCTGCTCTTTTTTCAAAATCTCTAAACATTTTTCTAAGTTTTTTTCTACCACCTTTATCTTTTGGTGCTTTGCCTTTTTGAATAATATCTTTGCCGTATTTTTTTCTTAATGCTTTAACAGCTTTTATTAAACCACCCGCTGCTTTCTTTGGTTTTCTCGGTGGTCTATTTAAAAAATTTAATTTAGTTAAATAATCGTATGCCTCGCTATACAATTTAGAATATTCTTTTGCAGGCATATCAGTGGCATCCTGACCTTCTTTAATAAAACCTCTTCTCTCTGCAAGATTTAATGCTAAAACATCAGCGTTATATTTGGTGTCGCCCATTGCATAACCTGGTGACACGTCATCACTAGCCTCTTTAACATCGTCTTTTATACCTTTTGGTATTTTAACAGGAACTTCTTTACCACCTTGTATAATTGTTTGTGTTGGACTTTCTATGTATGGTATTTCTCCTCCAGGAGTTTTCATGGTTAAATTTTTACCACCTTGAATAACTTTAGGTTCAAAACCTTTAAAATTATCTAGCGCTGTTTTGAAACCAGAACCTTGAAGAGCAACTTGATCGTCTGGGTTCAAAGGTATATTTCTTCTCATCTTATCAAAAACTCTTTCAATACCTTGAGTAGCTTTTTCTCTGGCTGCGATATCAGCGTTTTTCTTTTCTTTTATATTTCGTAACACTGCATTTAAATCAGCCTCTGTTTTAATAATTTTATCTGCAGACACAGGATTATATCCTCCATCTTTAAGTTGTCTAAAGATCTTACGCATTCCATTTTGAATTTGATCGTCATCAGGTAAAGAAGTTACATTACCTTGTTTTGTTCTCAGGTGTTTAACTACAGCACTGTAGATAATGTCATAAACTTTTTTCTTAGCCATTAATAATACGTCCTAGGTTTAGGGTCTTTTTTCTCGTCAAGGTAATCTTCAGGGTGGCCGATTAGTCCGCCTTGTCTGAATCTCATAATGGCTTGTGTTGTAGAGTCCACAAGGTCGTCGTGATCACCGTTAGGGAATGCTGCACATTCCTCGATCACCTCCTCTGCAAATTTCTGATCTGGCGCCCATATCATTCCAGACTCGAAAAGAGGTGCTACGGCGTTTACTCTAGCATGTTTATCATTTCCCTTGCTAGGTGTAAAGTTAATAACCGGTATGTTCATCTGCCGAA
>Ga0209348_1001327_pt1 | contig 12051 bp, 9 predicted proteins | sample ETNvirenome_2_30_FD_184065 | JGI IMG/M metagenome (GOLD analysis project Ga0209348, IMG submission 184065) | Marine viral communities from the Pacific Ocean - ETNP_2_30 (SPAdes) (version 2) | ecosystem: Environmental > Aquatic > Marine > Oceanic | place: Pacific Ocean | collected 2013-06-22 | reverse complement strand
TGGAAGTGAACCTCATGCTATGTCTGAATTTTACGATTACGATCACGATAATAATAGTACCTACTGGGGAGCTTCTAATGGTGCAAATGGTATCGCAGATTTTACCTTTAGTGTATCGGCTAATACTCCAGGTGTTTCTGCCTTAAAAACAATACTACTCAGAAATGGTAGTGGGACTACAGATGTATTTCTTTCATCAAATGTATCAGGACAAAAAGGTAATATTGATGTTGAGATGTCGGTTTCCCAGCTTGGTGATCCAGGTACTAATGGGAGCGGTACTTCTGATACTTCTGGATTTGCAAATCATCTTGCAGATAGTCCTAGACAATTTACAGGACAGAGTGGAAATAGAACATATTATATTAGACTCAAATACATTTCAGGTGGAAGTTCAGGTACCACCAATGCCACTTTAACTTTTAGAAATAATAGTGTCACCGATACAACTGGTGTAGGTATTGCTTTTGGACAAGGAATTTCTGATGTAAGACTCAAAACAAATATCAATAGAATTGGATACAGCAATTCTAAAATACCGATTTACTCATTTAATTACAAAAATGATTTAAAAACTACTTATAAAGGTGTGATGGCACAAGATTTACTAGAGATGGGATTTGATAATAGTGTAATTTTAGATTCTAACGGATTTTATGCTGTTGATTACAGTTCAATAGATGTAGATATGGAAATAATTTGATAAAATAAAATTAAGGGATATTTATTATTATGGATAAACTTACAAAATACCTTATACAACCATTTTTAGAAAAAGAAGTAATAGAAGAGGGTGCTAGAGATCCTGGTATCTTTAAAGCTATATTTTTGGCTGGTGGGCCTGGTAGTGGAAAATCTTATGTAGCATCCCAATTATTTGGTATACCAGAAAAGATAAATGTTTCTAAGACTGGCTTAAAGATGGTTAATCAAGATTCTGAGTTAGAATTTTTACTCAATAAGTATTTTGGTACTGTTGATTTAGATAACATGCCTGATGAGTTATTTCAAGATTTAACTGGTGTGGATAGAGCAGGAAATCCTGTAGACTATGATACGAGTGGACTAAGAAAGTTTGCAAAGTCTTTGAGTAAAGAAAGGTTAAGAATATACACAGATGGAAGATTAGGTGTTATCATTGATGGAACTGGTCATAAATTTAGTTCAGTAAAAGAAAAAAGAAAAAAATTAATGGATTTAGGTTATGACACCTATATGGTTTTTGTTAATACATCATTAGAAGTTGCTATGCAAAGAAATGAAGAAAGACCAAGAGCTTTACCAGCAAAAATTGTTAAGGATAGTTGGAGAGATGTTCAAAGTAATTTGGCTTTTTTTCAAGGATTATTTGGTGGTAGCAACTTTCTAATAGTGGACAATAATAAATTTTTATCTGAAAAAGAAGCAAAGAAGAAATTTAAAATGTTGGTCAATATGGGGATTGACAAGTTTCTTAAAAAACCAATTAAAAGTAAAGTTGCAAAAGATTGGTTAAGAAAACAAAAGAAATTTCAAAAGGTTTTTAAAGATCCTGGCCAGTCTAGATTCTTTGAGGCTATAAAGCTACCGGTAGAGGTTGGGGATACAGTACTAATGGGTAGATTCAAAAATAAAAAGGTGGTTGTAAAGTCAATCGATTACAATGATAACGGAGACTTGTTGATTAATGGAAGACCAGCTTTAAAATTTAGAATTATGGAATCGGTAAACGAATCTGAAGTAAAGACAATATATAGCCTTCTCCAAAAGTATGGAAACTCTGAAAAAGATGCAAAAAATATGATTAGAAAAAATTATAAAAAGGTATCTAAAAAATTTAGAGGACAATCTGCTAGAGACAAAACTATGGCATTAATAGGAATTTCTCTTTTGGGTGAGAGTATGACAAAATCTCAGATTAAAAGTATGAGAGATAAATTCAAAAAAACAGGAGAGTTACCACCTCATTTGAAAAAGTTTGTAAAGGCCAAAAAAGAATTTGAGAAAAAGTTTAAGGTTAAGAATATTGTTGTACCTGGTTTAGAGTGGATGTCTGATTTAAAAGAGGCACCAAGAGTGCCTCGTAAGAAAGGACAACATCGTGGTTCAAAATCACATTCTGATTTATACACAGACGAGAATCCAAAGGGTACAATACATGGATTGAAATTTGCAACTGTAAAAGATGCTCAAGCATCTGTCAGAAAGATAAAGAGTAGTAGTAGGTCACATGCTCATAAGATACAGGCTGCTGTTGCTATGGAACAGAGAGCTAGAGAGATGGGTAAGACTTCACAAGCTGCTGTCTATAGAGCTTACATCAATAAGATGAAGAAGAAAACCAAAAAGAAGAATGAGGAGTTTGGAGCACCAGCTGGTATGTTACCATCACCAAGTCGTAAGATGGTAAAGAAGATGAAGAGAAAAGGTAACACCTCAGTTCCTTATGGTAGTGGTTATAAAAAAATACAAGAATTTATTAATAAACCAAAAATGAAAAGTGCATTACAAAAATTAGTCGATAAAAATCTAATACCAAAAATTTATACCAAAAATATTAGTAAGTTACAAATTTACCTTACCAATAACCCAGTGGTGATGACACAATTACTAAGATTACTTGGTGAAAATATTAATGAAAATGATAAAGTTCAATTGATGAAGTTGTACAATAAAGCTTTTAAGATGATGCCTAATAGTCCTGCACAAAAAAAAGTTAGAAAACAAATTGATGCTTTACGAAAAAAATTAAAAATGAATGAGGAAACTTCAAAGATAAAAAAAGTAATTGGAGTATTTGGTGGTAGATTTCAGCCTTTTCATCCTGGTCATTTAGCAACATATAAATGGTTGGCATCAAAGGTTGACGAAGCATATATAACAACATCCAACATCAAACAACCACCAAGACATCCAATGGATTTCAAAGAGAAAGTAAGACATATGGTAAAGATGGGTATTCCAAAGAATAGAATTATACAAGAGAAAACACCTTATGTTGCTGTAAATCTTTTGAAAAAATTCAATTCTGATACAACAGCTGTAGTTTATGCATTTGGACAGAAGGATGCTGGTAGATTGAAAGGTGGTACTAAAAAAGATGGTAGTAAAACATACTACCAAGACTTCAATCAGAACAAAAATAATTTAGAGGGATATGAAACTCATGGTTACATATTGACTGCACCACAGCAAGGTAATCTTAGTGGTACAAAGATGAGAGATTTATTAGGAAACCCAAAGTATAGTGATGATGAAAGACAGAAGACATTTAAGAAAACATTCAAATATTTTGATAAGGGTATATACAATATGATGACAAATAAATTCAAAAAGTTATTTGAAACCATTAATATATCTGAAGATTTGATAAAAGAATTTTTACTAGAATATAGTGATAGTCTGAAAGGAAATTTAGATGATGGCCCATCAACTTATTATCAAACCTTAGATGCGTATGAAAAAACATCTAAGGATTGGTTAGATAGTATTTACAAAAAAGAGGGATGGAAGGTTGTTGATTACGCTGTTAGAAATAATATTATAAAACCGGAAGAGAATGTTGCAAAAGCTGTAGAAGACCATACGAGAAGAAAACCAGGACAAAAACATTACAATTCTGTACCACTTACTTATATGGATCACGGAACACAAGGTGGTTCTAATACGGCTGTAAATAAATATAAAAAACATTTGGATGACGTTGTAGGCCCAATTGGTTGGCAGGTGGTTGATTGGATGGGAACATCTGCTGCGATAGATAATATAATAGGTAGTGTATTTGCAGCTGGTGCTAATGCAGATATAGATACAAGTTTCTTAGATACCTTAGATTTAGATAATTTAGAAGAAAGAACGTTCTCAAAAGAATGGTGGAAAAAAGAATTGATGTTGGAAGGTGGAGCATATGGACATTTAAATCACCCCTTTGATGATAAAAAATTAACGTTTTCGGATTTTAAGAAACTAATTATTAATACACTACAAGGTAAACTTGATAAAGAAGGACCAGTTACAGAAAAAACTGATGGGCAAAATATAATGATAAGTTGGAAAAACGACAAACTTATCGCAGCAAGAAACAAAGGACACATCAAAAACTTTGGTGCTAATGCTTTAGATGCTAGTGGTATAAAAAATATGTTTTCCGGTAGAGGTGATATTGAAAAAGCATTTGTTACTGCAATGGATGATTTAACTAGAGCATTAAAGGGTTTAAGTAAGAAACAAAAAGATAAAATATTTGGTGAGGGTAAAAGATTTATGTCTTTGGAGGTCATGTATCCTGCTACATCAAATGTAATACCTTATGATAAATCTTTACTACAGTTTCATGGAACTATAGAGTATGATGAATTTGGCTCTCCTATTGGAGAGAATAGAGAGAGTGCTAGGGTGTTGGCTGGTATGATAAAACAAATAAATCAAGACATACAAAAAACTTACACAATAACGAAACCATTTGTTGCAAATCTACCACAGGTTAAAGATTTCAGTAAGAGACAGAGTTACTTTTTAGGTAAACTCAAAAAATTACAAAGTGAATATCAGTTAAAAGATACCGACACTTTGGCTGATTATCATCAAGCTTATTGGATGGAGTATATTTATAATGGTGGAAAACAAACAGATTACAAACATCCTGATAATAGAATTTTAATGAAGTTAACTAAGAGATGGGCGTTCTTTGATAAGTCGTATAAGATACCACAAATAAGAAAAGATTTAGAAAAGTATCCAAAGTTTTTAGATTGGGTTTTAAGTACTGATAAAATGAATCATGCTAAACTACAAAAAGAACATATTAGAGATTGGGAAGTTCTATTTTTTGAATTGGGTGCAGAGATATTAAAAAATATGAGTGACTTTATTGCAGCAAATCCATCTGAAGCAGCTCAAAAAATTAGAAAGGATTTGGTAGGTACAATAAACAAAGTTAAAAAGTCTAAAGACCCAAAAGTATTGAACACATTAAAAGTTCAGTTAGACAGACTAAAAGCCTTAGGTGGACTAAATGCAGTTGTTCCATCGGAAGGGGTTACATTTGTTTATAAAGGTAAACTCTACAAATACACAGGAGCATTCGCACCAGCAAATCAAATTTTGGGTATGTTAAAATTCGTATAGGAGTAGGTTATGGGATATAGTAAAGAATCAGAAAGACAAAACAAAGTTTTAGGTGATTTATTATCTGGTAGAGAACCGGATAAAAGAGTTATGATTGGTTACGAGGGTAAAGGAAAAGAAAAGGGTGATGTAATACCAAAGATGACTGAATTAATGCAAGATGTTAGGATGCCTTTATTTTGTCCCTCATGTAATAAAGTAATGAAAAAAAGATTAGACGATAAAATGTGGAGACTCTACGAACATTGCTTTGATTGTCAATTAGATTTTGAACACAAACTTAGACTTGAAGGTAAGTATGAAGAGTGGGAAAAACAAAAAGTTAAAGAAAATAAAATATCTTTTTTGAAAGAACAAATACAGGCAATCAAAGAATGGAAAGATATGAAAGCACCTGAGTGGTACAATAATGTTGGTGTTGCATATCCTGAATTAGAAAAAGAAACTTGGAATGTAGATACAGAAAAGATAAAGTCTATGGCTGATGAAGCATTAGAGAAATTTGAAGAAACCCTTAATGAATTGGAGAATTAGTTATGAAACTTTGGAAAGTAATATTAGGAATCTTTGGACTAGTTGGTGGACTTTTTGCTGCAAAACAGGTTAAAAGTAAGGAAGTGCAAAAACTCAAAAAGGTGATTGAAGAAAACAAAAAAGAAGAGAAGAAAGTAGAAAAACAAATTAAAGAATTAGAGGAAGCTAAGACTGCATCTAGAAGGGAAATAGGCAATATGAAAAGAAAACTAACTATCTCTAAAAAGAAAACTAAAAAGATGGAAGAAGTTTATGAAAATGACGAAGTTGAATCCGCAGAAGATTTTTTACGAAAGTTTGCAAAGAGTAAATAAGATGAAGTATATTTGGATTTTACTGCTAACACCTTTACTAGCACAAACAACCTTTACAGAGGCGGAAGCTTTAGAAATGATTAAAGCACGTGATGCTCAATGGGAAGGTAAAATTGAAAAAGCTGATTCTTTGATTTCATCACAAAAAGTGTTGATTAGTGATTATGAATCTTTGATTGAAAAATTTGAGGAATCTTCCAATGTCGATTCACTACTAATAGAAGCTAAAGATTCTCAGATTAAATTACTCAAAGCTCGTGATGAAATGAATGAAAAGTTGGTGAAGTTAGTTGAACCAAAGTGGTATGAGAATCAATATCTTTGGTTGTTTATTGGATTTATTTTAGGGAAGATATAATGAAACCTGCACCATTAAAAGAAGTAATCAAAAAAGAATATGTAAAGTGTGCAAAGGATCCAGCATATTTTCTAAAAAAGTATTGTGTGGTTCAGCATCCTATGAAGGGTAAAGTTCCCTTTCATCTTTGGGATTTTCAAGAAAAATCATTACAAACTTTCGAAGACCATAGGTTCAATATTATACTAAAGGCACGTCAATTAGGTTTATCGACATTGACTGCTGGATATTCTTTGTGGATGATGACGTTTGGACAGGACAAAAATATATTAGTAATTGCTACTAAGCAAGATACTGCAAAAAATTTAGTGACTAAAGTAAGAGTAATGCACGCCAATTTACCCTCTTGGTTGAAACAGAATTGTGTTGAGGATAACAAACTATCTTTAAGATACAAAAATGGTTCACAGATTAAAGCGGTCTCAAGTGGAGAAGATTCTGGTCGTTCTGAGGCTCTTTCATTATTAATATTGGATGAGGCCGCTTTCATTGACAAAATCGAACCAATATGGGCAGCTGCCTCACAGACATTATCTACTGGTGGACAATGTATAGCATTGTCAACTCCAAATGGTGTAGGTAATTGGTTTCACAAAACTTGGGTAGGCGCAGAAGATGGAACAAATGATTGGAACTTTATTAGATTACATTGGAATTTACATCCGGAAAGAAATGATGAGTGGAGAGGTGAGCAAGATAAACTATTAGGCCCTTCATTAGCAGCACAAGAATGTGATTGTGACTTTATCACTTCTGGACAAACTGTGGTTGATGGTGTGATATTAGAAGAATATAAACAAACACATACAAACAATCCTTTAGAAAAAAGAGGAATAGATAGTAACTTTTGGGTATGGCAACCTGCTAACTATACAAAAGATTACATCGTATCTGCTGATGTAAGTAGAGGTGATGGAACAGACTATTCTGCTTTTCACGTCATGGATATAGAAAGTATGGAACAGGTAGCAGAATACAAAGGTAAGTTGTCAACAAAAGATTTTGGTAATATGTTAGTTAATACTGCTACGGAATATAACAATGCCTTATTAGTTGTTGAAAATAATAATATTGGGTGGGCTGCAATACAACAGGTAATCGATAGAGGATATGAGAACCTATTTTACACAAGTAAAGATTTACAATATGTAGATACAGAAAAACAAATTAATAATAGATATAGAACACAGGACAGAAATATGGTGCCTGGTTTTTCTATGACAATGAAAACCAGACCTTTGGTAATTGCTAAATTAGAAGAATATTTTAGAGAAAAGTCAGTAATTGTTCGTTCAAATCGATTAATTGATGAACTTTTTGTATTTATATATAATAACAATAAAGCCGAAGCTATGCAGGGGTATAATGACGATTTAGTTATGAGTTTTGCTATCTGTCTTTGGGTAAGGGATACTGCACTAAGATTGAAACAAGAAGGTATCGACTTGCAGAAAAAAGCACTAAGTGGTTTAGCAACACAAATGTTACCTCAGACACCAACGGAAAAGAAAGACACTTGGGAAATGGAAGTGGGTCCGAATGGTGAAAAAGAAAGAATAGACTGGCTATTAGGATAAGGAATAAATTATGGCTGATACAACATTTTTAGGAAGATTAAAAAGATTATTTTCTACTAACGCTATAGTTAGAAACGTTGGTGGTAAAAAATTAAAAGTTGTAGATACAGGAAAGCTACAATCGGTAGCTAAAAATAGTTTGGTTGATAGATACCAAAAACTATATTCGAATATGCAAAGTTACGGATATAATGAACTACTTCAAGTTCAACAACTCAGATTAGGTTTATTTAGAGACTACGAATCAATGGATTCTGATGCGATTATTGCATCTGCATTAGATGTGTATTCTGACGAGTCTACTATGAAAAACGAGTATGGTAAGGTTCTTTCTATAAATACATCAAATGATAATATACATGATATATTACATAACCTCTTTTATGATATTATAAATATAGAGTTCAATCTTTGGCCGTGGATTCGTAATATGAATAAGTATGGTGACTTCTTTCTTAAACTAGAAGTCAATGAAAAGTATGGTGTAACAAATGTTATGCCCTTATCACCATATGATACTGCTAGATATGAAGGACATGATCCAGAAAATCCTAATTTAGTACAGTTTGAATATATTCCACAATCAGCTGGCGGGAGTCACGGTGCAAGACATACCAAAAGAGAAAATGAAATCACTATGTTCGAAAATTATGAAATAGCACACTTTAGATTATTATCAGATTCTAACTATGTTCCTTATGGTCGTTCTATATTAGAAGGTGGTAGAAAGGTATGGAAACAAATGAGTCTTATGGAAGATGCTATGTTAATACATCGTATAATGAGAGCACCAGAAAAAAGAATATTTAAATTAGATATTGGTAACATACCACCAGCAGAGGTTGATAACTTTATGCAACAGGCTATGAACAAAATGAAGAAGGCACCTGTGATGGATGAGAAGACTGGTGAGTACAATCTCAGATACAATATACAGAATCTAACGGAGGATTTCTTTTTACCTGTTCGTGGTGGGGATAGTGGAACAAATATAGATACTCTACAAGGACTTACTTACGAAGCAGTTGATGACATTGAGTATCTCAAAAATAAATTGTTAGCTTCATTGCATGTACCTAAAGCATTTTTGGGCTACGAGGAAGGTTTAGGTTCTAAAGCTACATTGGCAGCGGAGGATGTACGATTTGCTAGAACAATTGAAAGGATACAAAGAATTGTAACGAGTGAGTTATCGAAAATAGCTGTAGTTCATTTGTATGCACAAGGGTTTAGAGACCAAGATTTAGTGAACTTTGAATTAAACCTAACCAACCCATCAACGATATATGAGCAAGAAAAGATAGAATTGTGGAACAATAAAACATCTCTTGCAGATTCTATGTTGAGAGATGGATTAGTATCATCAGAATGGGTTTATAAAAATGTATTCAAATTTTCAGACGAAGAAATAAAACAAATGGATGAACAAATAGTATTTGACTATAAGACTAAATTCAGAAGACAACAGATTGAGGCTGAAGGTAATGACCCTGCGAAAAGTGGACAATCACAAGGTACACCTTCTGATTTGGCTATGGGTAGAAGTGGTCATGAATTAGATGATGAAGGTGGTTCACCTGAAGGTGGGTTTGAGGGTGCCGGAAGACCAAAGGAAGCGAATAAGTATAGTAAAGATAGTGGTGCTAGGGGTAGAGACCCATTAGGGGCACATGATATGAATAAAGCTTACAGTACACAATCATTATCAAAATATGAAAATGTACTAAAACATTTGGGAAGTACAGGAAAATCATTATTAAGTGAGAGTAGTGAGGTTGAAGAGGAGTATAAATCTGAAGTAAACTCTCTTATTACTAATAAAAATTGATGACACTTATATTTATATATGAAGTACTATACAAAAACGATTGGAGTTCGTAAATGAGTAATAAAATAAAGCACTCAAAAATAAAGAATACTGCTATTCTTTTTGAGCTATTAACAAGACAAATTACAGCTGATGTACTTAATGATAAAGAGGGAGAAGCTGTAAGTATGTTAAAGAAATATTTTTCACCAAAATCTCAACTTGGTAAAGAATATGAACTATATAAAATTTTAAATACCGAAAAGTACAGTAGTGATAGTAAAGCTAATCACCTTATAGAAGCCGTTGTTAAGGCATACAAAGGTATTAATAAAAAACAATTAAGAAACGAAAAGTATAATCTCGTAAAAGAAATTAAAAATAGCTACGATGTAAATGACTTTTTTAATGCAAGAATTCCAAATTACAAAGTATATGCTTCAATATACAAACTATTTGAGTCAGTTTACACACAAGACCCTAAAGAAGAAACTGAAAGTAGGTTTACTATTATAGAAAATATTACTAAAAAGTCAACTTCTGTAAAGAAAAAAGACAAAAAAGTCTTAGAAAACTACAAAAAGCAAGAAAAAGACTTGAGATTACTTACTTACACAGTTTTGGTTGAGAAATTCAACAAAAAGTATAAAAAACTTACCGAAAGTCAAAGAGACTTACTAAGAAAGTACATCTATAACATATCTAACACCAACTCTTTGAAAGAGTTTATTGAAAAAGAATCTATTCAAATCAAAAAACAACTCCAATCGTTTTTGCCTAAAATAGATGATAAGGTTACTAAGATAAAATTAACAGAAGCTATCAATCAAATAGGTAATCTTTTGAAAGGTAGAATAGTTGAGGACAATCAGGTGGTAGCTTTAATGAGATATTACCAACTAGTTAGGGAGCTTAAGGATGTCTCTAAGTAAACTCAAAGAATACATAAGGGAAATTATAAAAGACGAACTAGAAGAAGCGTCTACATCAGCCAATGTTCCTGGTTATCAAACACCCTTTGCATTTTCTGACCCAAAGAAAGATAAAAAGAAGAAAAAGAAAAGAGATTTAGGTTCAACCGGCTACAATTATGTTAGTGAGGGTAAGTATCATGATTATAGAAACGATGAAACTTTAACACCAAAACAAAAGATTGGTAAATCTATGAGAGAGATTAGAGATAGTCTCAACAACTTAGATAAAGTAGTAAAGATGAATGTACGTTTAAAAAATGAGTTAAATGTAGATTCTAGGTCATATTGGAAAAATACACATAAGGCTTTGAATAAAATTAGTGAGAGGTTAGTAAAACTAGCGAACAAAGTAGGACAGTTAAAGTAACTGAGGTCACTATGCCATTTGAAGATAAAAAGAAGTCCTATATGGACACGCTTTTTAGTATTTCGACTCTGTTAAAAAGATGGCAGGTTGAAATATCTAAAAAGGATATAGATAAGAATTATATGATTAGAAGACTTAACCAATGGATAGAACAATTGGAAAGTCTGAAAACAGAAATAATGATGGAGAAAGACTAATGATTTCACTACTTGAAATTGCAAAAAGCATCAATGAAGTTGATGACGACAAAATCATCAAATATAAAGATAAGGATGGTGAGTCTCAGGAAATGACTGCTGGTGCCGCTAAAAAGATGGATAAAGAACATCCAGCAAAACAAGCTTGGGATAAAATGAATTCACAAGAAAAAGGTGATGATGGTAGTGAAAAGGATGATGACGATAAATTAGGTGGTAGTGATTTTGATAGAGATGGTGGAGATGAGCCAGATATGGATTCTGATGACGATATGGATGATGACGATATGGATGATGAGAAATCATCAGAAAGTGAGAATGAAGATATAATCGGTGAATTAGAAGATTTGGTAACTAGTTCAAAGCAAAAATTTAGATATTTTGATGTTGAAGCAGAAGACTCTGAAATTGATAGTGGAAGATACGCCGTAGTTAGAGGTAATGTAAAAGACGACCCAGACCAACATATGTCTGTTACTGCAGTACAAGACGGAGCTGATATTTCTTACTCCATCAATATTGGTATTGGGGGTACTCCAATTTATTTTGACAGTAAAGAAGAAGCGATGGAAGCGGCAAAAAAACTATTAGATGACGAAACAATTAGAGATACTATGAATGGTGATGGAGATCCTAAAAGTACGGTTTTAGCTGATTTAGACCAACATGCGAAGAATGTATTACTACCGGATGACCATCCAGATAAACCAATTCCTGCAGCACCTTCCTATTTTAGAACAGGGAAAGAATTAGATAATGAAACCATCACAATCAATGGGCAAAAATATAGAGCAATCAAAGAAGAAAAGAAAAAATC
>Ga0209348_1001326_pt1 | contig 12053 bp, 2 predicted proteins | sample ETNvirenome_2_30_FD_184065 | JGI IMG/M metagenome (GOLD analysis project Ga0209348, IMG submission 184065) | Marine viral communities from the Pacific Ocean - ETNP_2_30 (SPAdes) (version 2) | ecosystem: Environmental > Aquatic > Marine > Oceanic | place: Pacific Ocean | collected 2013-06-22 | reverse complement strand
TTTGATAACTCAATTACATATGAGACCTTTGATAATCCATTAAATGCAACTGATGCTGTAGTACTTAAAGTATCTGATACATCATTCTTAAGTAATCCAGGTCCAGTAGATATAACTACAACACAAGTTGTAGCATTTAACTCATGTATTATTAGAAACTCTGGTAGTGGTTTAAGAACTTATGGTTCTAGAAGTGCTAACGTAGAGAATAACTTAATACTTGGTCCTGATGATGAGTGGATTCCATCAAGTGATATCTACGATAGTGACTTTAACTCAGTTAACATCACATGTAATAAAACAACTGGTGTTGGTACTGGTGGAGAAATTAAATTTACTTACATTGAAGATAATACTGCTAAGGATATGACCAACGTACAACTCTTCCCATATGTTGCTAAGGTTAATGTTGATAACTTAGGTAATGAGATAGTTGATACTAATTTCCTAACATACTCACCTGTAGGTGCAACAGGTGCTCAATCTGTATTGTCTGCAACCTATGAGGATCAGGCAAATGGTGTTGTACAAATATCAATACCTTCTGCTGTTAATCCAGCTTTACCTAATATAAGTGATGCAGTATATCATATTCCATATAGATTTACTTCTAGTTTAGGAAGTCAGAATTATAACTTCTTGGTTTATTATCTAAATGGACTTGAACAAGTTGCAGTTGGTGCTCCTGACAATTATATTATAAATGGTGTAATTGAATATGATAGCACATCACAATATTATACAATCATGATTAATCAAGATTACCTAGGTGATTTTTCGGTTAATGATGTAGTTACATTACAAGAACATAGTCCTTCTACTGGTTACAGTTTACCTGCTGATTTGATAGTTTCTGGAATTAGATTTACACAACAATCATATGTGTTAGATCTTTATTCACCAAACTTTAACAATTTCATTCAAACTAATCTTGGTAAGACATTAACTGAGTTTACCAACCAAGTAGACAATCTGGCCAGAGGATATATAAAGAAGGATAAAAACTTCACAATCGCTAAGGGTGTCATCGGAGTAGTTTAAAACAATGCCTGAGAATACTAATGTCAATAATAATTCGTCGGTTGTCGTCGTTGGTAGGACTGCCCCAGTCCCTACTGGACAACAATCTGCGGATAAATCCATTCCTGTTGTTATAGCAAGTGACCAATCTGCTATTCCTGTTGAGGAACAAAATAAACAACAATCTGAAGTTGCTCTATCTTTACTTGGTATACCACGTTCTGAAGTTGCTTTAGGTATCTTTGCTGACGTTAACACATATGATGTTAACCCAACTGAGTGGACTGCTACTCCAGTACAGTTAAAAACTGTATTGTCTGGTGATAGAACAGATTATACTGGAATACCAGGACAACAAGATTGGGGTTTGAGTCACGTTCCTTCGGAAGCAGGTGCCCATATAGAAGCACCAGCAACTGAATTTTCTATACTAACCTCTAAAAGATTCTTTAGATACCAACCAGGTCGTGTTTCAGCTGGTACGTTCGGTGTTAAGTTTGGTCGTGCACCATATACTGTACATTCAGTTTCTGATCTTTCATCAGTCAATGGTACTAACCAAGCAGATTACCAGTTATCAGGTGCAGGTCAACAGGTAGCACATGCATCAGTCAAGAAATATGGTATATTTGATAAGTTTGACGGATATTACTACGAGAGTATACATGAAGGAAGAGGAGATAACTTTACTTGTGTAAGAAGAACACAGTCATTAACACAACAGAAAGGACCAGATTTCTTTAATGGATCAGGTGTTACATTTGAATTTGGTACTAAGCAATATGATGATTATGGTAATATGCAGTTGAAACAAATGTTCCCTATCCGTAGTGACAACACTACAGGTAAGAACGTTAATCCTTCTGGAGAGACAGTTATATTCCGTGATGGTTTAATTAATATACATGCTGGATTATTTGATGCATCTCTATTAAAAGAAAAAAGAGAAATTAAAATTAGTGGATCAGATGGTGACTGGTTAGAATTAGATCCAATAGAAGTAGATGTAAATACATTCTCATATAATAATGAAACTGGTAGATGTTCATGTACAACAATAGGTGATCATGGATTGAAAGAAGGTGATAGTGTTACCATGAGAGATTTGTTAATGACTTGTAACACAGGTACAAAAAATTATCCCAACAAATTTGCTCAAAAGAACTTTCATGTTATATCTGGATCAGGTACTACATTAGATGTATTCTTAGGTAAATCTTTATACGACCAAACAGCGTATCCAGGATCTACTCCATTCCAACAATCATATGTTAGTGGTGGTAAAGTTTCAAAACTTACTAATGCAGGTGCTACAGGTACTACTTTTGATGTAGAAGCTTTTGAATATGGATCAATGGCACCTGATAATATTGGTGTTGCCAGAGTTACTGTTAATGCTCCTCATGGATTAGAAGAAGGAGATACTGTTCAACTTGCTGGTTTAAATTTATCAGGAAGTGTTACTTATCCACAAACAGATCGTCCTGATATATTCCAAGTAAGACGTAAGTTAGGTGTTAAAACATTTGAAGTATTTGTAGGTAAACCTGCAGTTTCAGAACTAAGTGATACTACAGAAGACGTTACTAACGCCACATATGATCCTGCTACAGGAGATATGGTATTAACTATTGGTGCTGGACATTCATTAACTACAAGTGATTACATTAAAATTAAACCTGAGTCAATAGCATTTACTTGTACATTAGACGGTAATACATCAACTAAGTATTATCCTCGTGCTTCAGGTGCTAATACAACAGGTAAATATCATCCAGACACTAAGGTTGAATTTGAAGGTCAAGATTATATTTACAATAGAGAGATTCCAATCACTGCTGCAGATTCAGCAGCTGGAACTATTACTGTTAAAGCATCAGGTGCAGGTGTAGCAATTAATGGTGACGGTACTCCTGCAGGTGCTATCTCAGATGGATCTGCTCACACATATGTTGGTGGTACAGTCACAGGTGCAGTCAGAGTTGTAAATCATTGGATTGATAAAGCAACATCTGGTGGTTCAGCAACAAAAGTTGTTCCAGTTTATGCTAGTTCAGTAAATATCACAGGATTTAATTATAATCCAAATACAGGTATTGTATCAATTACTACTTCTGATAATCATGGACTTGCTGCATCAGATAGTATTAAATTAGAGGATATATTAACACTATGTTCTTATGGTAATAAAACATATCCTGCAAAAGATGATGAGGATGTATTCCCTATATCAAATGTAACTAATAACTCATTTACATTTGAATTAGAGAAATCTACTGTATCTCATAGTCACCAAGCAGGTACAGGTAGAGTTGTACATCAAGGACTTAGAAAAGGATCTTCAATATACATCTATAAATCAAAAGATGGTAATGGTGCAGTCAATACTGTCGGTGGTACAGGTAGTGATGCTGTTGTAGATGGTGGTATTTACTTCGTAGATGATGTATTGGGTAAGAGAGTTAAATTAACTAGAAACCCAACTAATGGTTTAAATGGAGATACTTCCGTATACAATGATATTACTCCAATAACATTTGGTGCTCAGGATTATACTGATGGTAGTAATGCAATAGATGTTATTGGTGCAACATACACTCCTACAGGTACAGGTCAGTTAGTTCTTTCTGTTAATCCTGGTCATGGATTAACTACTGCTGATAAGATTAAATTAAAAGAAGAATCATTAGGATTTACATGTAATTTTGGTCAAGATGGTAATACAACTACTAAATTATATCCACGTGCTGTAAATGCAGGTACTTATAATGGTGCTGATTATGTATTCAATAAAGAGATTCCTATTGTAGCAACTACAGATAACAGTATTACTATAAATGTAAACGGTGGTAGAGGTGATACTACAGATGTATCAAATCATATATTTGATGCTACAACAGGTGCAGGTGCAATTATAAAAGTTAAGACCCTTCCATATATTGTAACACCAGCACCATTTACACTACCTAATACAAGCAAATTTGCCTATGCTGGTACTCCTAATCCAGCTGATGCAGATCAAATTCAAGCATTAAACCCATATGGTTGTTTCCCATACAAATATTCATATGGTGATGCTGATGGAGATAAGATAGGTTACATAACAACTGATGTTGCTGCTAACACTGCTGATGGTGCTAATACAATTAAAGGTGGTATTAGATATGTAAACGATAAACTAACAGCTGAGTGGGTATATAACCACGTTAAACCAGAGTTCTGGACTGTATATGAATATAGAGTTCCACGTTCTAGGTTTAGTGGAGAGAAAGTTGATGGTCAACCTAGTACAAATGTATTATATTCTGATGTAGTTTATGCTAATGGATCTAATAGATTCCCAGGTGAAAAGGTTATAGATGCAGCAACAGATTCTGCCACAACTAGAACATCAAACTGGAACCTGAATCCAGAGAACGTAACCATGTACAAGATTGAGTTCTCATGGTATGGTGCTGTTGGTGCCTTGTTCTTAGCATATGTTCCATTAGATTCTGGAGAAGCACGTTGGGTACGTGTTCATCATCTAAGAGCATCTAACCAGTTGAAGGTTGCTTCACTAGGAAACCCAACTCTACCTATCACATACTATGTGTATGGTGGTGGTACACAATTCAGTTATGGATATAGAAACGAATTAAGAGATCAAAATTATATTGCAGGTTCATCATCAAGATCTGAATACTTAGTCAAGTATGGTGCTTCATACTACATTGATGGAGGTGACCGTGGTACAGTTCGTCTGTTCAACTATGCAACTCCTGCAACATCTTCAGTATTTGGAGATACAATTGAAGAAAGTATAACCTCAGGTAATAATTACGGTGCAGGTACATTAACTGAAGAACCACATCTTATAGTTAGCAGTCCTTTCTCTGGATTATCAGTCACTGATCTAACATTCTTGATGAATGCTACTGTTATTACTCCTAATAGAGAACCAGGTGTCAAGATTCAGTGGGTAGATAATGCTAATAATAAAGTATATCTAAACAAAGTTATTGATGATAATAGTGCAGGTACATTTAAGTTTATAGTTGATAGACCTAAGATACTTCTTGGTCTAAAATGTAGAGAAGAAATTAACAGTGTTAGAAACAGAGTACAGGTTTATCCTACTCGTTTATCTCTTGGTAACTCTGGAAGTTATGCAACTGTTAAACTTCTTAAGAGTCCAGTGTTCCAAACAAAAGATGCTATTAATGGTACATTCACCACAACATACAGTATTGGTGGTGCTCTTAATATTGGTTCAATTGGTAAACCAACAGAACTTATTAGTAATAACGTTAATAACGTGACTTACTTAGATGCAGGTAAATCAACTTATGGTTACTTCAAAGGATTTTATGATGGAGATAGTTCTAATATTATAACTGTCTTTGGATTACTTCAACGTTCTGCAAGTGGTGCATACTTGTTCAATGCATATGAAAAGACAAATATTAATCTTTTAGTATTTGGTGATTTCTTGAGGGCAGGGGAGTTTTATGAACCTAACTCAACATCGTTAGATGCTAGTGGTTTCACTCCGTCTGATACACCTCTAACTGCACTCTCTGCTATATCAATTAGTACAGAACAAAGAACACCTATACCTGGTACAGGTCAACAAATTACAACCTTGTTCACTCCAGCTAATAGTGGCGAACAGTTCCCACTTCAACAATTCTTTGACTATAATAAAGATTATCTATCGTTCCCATTAACAAACGATATTGAAACATTATTTGTTGTTGCAAGTCAATCTAGCACCTACAATGGTAGTTCTGCTACGACTCTGACAGCCGCTCTTACTTGGGAGGAACAGTAATTGTGCCAGATAACATTGATAACGAACAAACGTTTTCAGGTGAAAGTTTAAAAGGTAATTCACTTGATGTTAAAATCGGATATGATAAGAGGGCAGCTGCTAAGAGAGATCTAGCAGTTGTTCTTCAAGACGTTGAAGGTTCACAATTAACAGACGAAGCTGGTAATGAACTTATCAGTGAGATAGAAGGTTTTGTTACTAGTGAATTAACATCAGAGAAAGCAGTATCAGTTGTTGCTCCAACTGAAACTAGGACTGTAAGTAATTTTTATACTGTAGTTTTTGGTAATCAATTTGTAGTAAATAAGGCAGACGTTAACAGAGAAGATCATTTTAATAACACTAACGGATCAAATCTTCCAGATTCTTCTGGAACTAACCAAGTTTTATGGAAGAAAGCTGCACACGTAAAGATTAAGAATCCAGATCCTACATGGAAAGCAATATTTAAAGGTGCTAGAATACAGATAGCATCAGGTGCACCAGTAACAGAAAATATAGATGCTTTTCCTGAGGTCACAGGAAATGCATCACCAATTCAATATCCAAGTGGTTTACCTGCTCGAACTGAACTACTGGGGAATCCTGCTGCAGATGGTCATAAATTTGAAACATTTATAGTTGATGCTGTATATGAAATACCACCAACTGCAGGTATAAATGTTGATCCAAATACAGGATATGATTATTCAAGAGATAATGAGGGTGGAACTTTTGAAGTACAATTTAATTTAAGTGCTGATCCATCAGTAGATAGTACAACTCGTTTATATACATTCCTTAGAAGATTAGTAGTAAAAGAAAGAAGTGGTACATGGAAAGTAGAAGAAGTATTTGCATCCACATCAGAAGTTAGTAGTACATTACTAGGTATTGACAGAGCTGAGACACAGCTATCATTATTTTCTAATGTATCTACATATGGTTTTAATAGTGATGAGTTTGTATTTTATACAGATAATCCTCCCACAGGACCTGCTGAATGGTCTAATAGATTTACAGAAGATGGAGTAAGAAGATATCCAGCACAAATTAACGAAGAGAAAAATGAGGGAGCATTAAGAGTATCTACATATCCTGTTCCATATCATTTTCCATATCCACCACTAACAGTAAACTTAGATGATCAAGGTAATGATACTTTAGGATTATATAATGAAAATATGTGGAATAAATGGGTATCATTTTTACAACTAGGTAAATCATTGTATGAATACTTTTTAATAAAAAGAGATAATGAACCAGTATCAGATAATGAAAATTCAAATTTTGTAAAATACAGTAATTTATTAACCAGATTTTTACCAGCAATAAATCTTTGGGACGATAGTACATACTATAATTCAAGAAATTATAATAATGATGCAGATAGATATTATCTTCAAATTGATATATGGACAAAAACATATCAGAAACTTGTTGCAGGTAATGAGTTACTAAACCCTGTTTCGGGTGATTTTTTAACATTCAGTGACATGATAAATTTACTTCCTATTGTTGATATTCCTGTTGCACTTGATCCTACTGACACTAATAATCCAGTTCAAGTATTAGAATATGATCCTGATGGAACATTTAATATTACTGGTATGCCATTAAGAGGAACAGGAAAAGATATAAGAATGCTTGATGCAAACGGAAGTTCTGCACCAGCAGGTAGTGTTGCAGTTAATCCAGCATCAAACCAAGATCAGAATCCATATCAAGAGACATTTATTAATCGTACTGTTAATAGTGCATCACAGGATGGTAGTATACCAAACATAGACGACTTTGTACCTGGTTATGGTGAAGTTGGGGGTCAGTTTGCTTTACTGCAGTCCAGACAGGCATTTAGGTACCAACCAGGACGTATTAGTGGATATACTTATGGTACTAGAGCATTCATGGATAAGACAGAAGGTTCTAACTATGGAGAATGGGGAATATATAATGACTTTGATGAATATGTATTCAGAAGAGAAGGTGCTAATTTTTATATTGTAAGAAGATCTAACATAGCATATGATGTTCCAATGCTACAAGAATTAGGTGTAGCAGATAGTGATGGTAATATAGATTCTAGTTTTGTTAGAACATATCCAAAAACTATATCTGGTAAACAATACACTATACAAGAAGTAAAATTAGGTAAAGAGAAATTTAATGGTGATAGTTTAAATGGTAATGGACCTAGTGGTTATCTGTTGAATACAGATGAGATTACCATGTATAAAATTGAGTTTGGTTGGTATGGTGCTATTGGATTAAGAATGTATGCATATATCCCAGTTGAACATGGTAAAGCAAGATGGGTGGTAGTACATACGTTCGTTATTGAAAACAAATTGGATGTACCTTCTATGGGTGATCCATTCTTTAGATTTAAATATGAAGTTAGAATAGGTGCTGGACAAGCACCTGATTTAGAGTCACCACAACTTTTATATAAGTATGGTACTTCAATGTATATTGATGGTGGTGACGAAGGTACTGTTAATGTATACTCTCAAACTTCAGACACTAAAGCATTATCATCTACTGGAGCATATACAACATTGATGGGTATATATCCTAAGAGTGATATTGTTAGTGGTGGTGGAGTTAAAATACCTAATAAGAAAATTATAATACCAAAACAAATATCAGTCACAGCAAATGGATTTGCTGAACTTAACTTTACTAAATGTACAGCATGTAGAGGTAATGGATTTGTTTATATGCCAAATGTGACTGCAGGTACAAATGGAATAACACGTAAGTTTAATAAATTACCTACTGGATCAAACTCATCATCATTAACACTATCAGAGATTAATATTACAACAGCAACTGTTACTGCAGATCAGGCACAATCTATTACTGTTACTGCTGATAATATTGGTTATTTGAGACCTGGTGATTATATACTTGAAGATCTTGCTAATCAAGTATCAGGAGCACGTATAGTATCAATCACTGCAAATGGATCTAATTATGATCTTGCAATAACTGGAACTCAAGGTGATGGTGCTGGTAATGGAATAGCACAAGGTGTAGTAATAACAGTTCAACCAACGTTTATATCATCAGTAGCAGGTGTTACTGATCATATCACATATGGGTTATTAAGAGGAGATAGTTATGCTAAAGTAATCTATCCTAAAATATGGAATACTTATCTTGGTACAAATACAACAGGATCATATAATGAAACTATTGATTTATTAATGTATGTACAGTCAGATAGACATAAGTTAGATTATGAAAGAAAATTAGATCCTACTAAAATTGTTGCTAGTCAAACTCAAGATGGTAGTGGATCTTTCCCACCAGCAGATTTCTTTGGTGATACTGGAACATTTGATGTTAGATTATCACAACGTAGTGCTATAGTAGCATCACCTAATCCTGTATCAGGACCTATATCTTTTATTAAGTTTTTAAATCCCGTAGTAAAAGAATCTACAGGACAACATTGTAATTGGAGAATGGGATTTACTCCTAATAGACCAAAACTTGATAATCAAGGTAACTTAATTGGTTGGGATGATGTCAAAAAGAATTTTGATGTTGCAGTTGAAGAACAAGATTCATTAGGTAATGTTAGAAATGTGGTTGCATTACCAGAGTCAGCATATGTTGCATTAGATTATCATCAATATAATCAACAAATAGGTTTTACAGGATTAGAACAAGGTGAAGATTGGTTTGGAAGAATACATCCATTTGTTCAAGATTTCAGAATAGGTAATCCTAAAGGTAGTTATAGTGGTATATGTTCTGAAATAATGTTAGAAAAGAATGATCCTACTGTTAAAACAGTAGATGAAGTAGCTGTTAGTGGTAATCTAGATCAAATAAACATTTCTAGTGGTGCTTACCCAAGATGGAGTAGTTTTAATAATACAAGTGATGCAAACGCATATCTTAATTTAAGTGATTTGTGGATACAAGCAGACACAGATAATATCTACTCTGGTACACAAAGTCCAGAGGGTGGTCAATTAGCAGTAAGGGTTGGAGGTGTATTTAATAAAGTAGTTTATGTAGATACAGATGGTAATGGAACATTTGATACAGAATGTGTTATAAGATTTGCAGGTGTTCAACAATCATATCAAAATTCAGTAAATAACGAGGTTGTAACTTTCAACGTTATTCCAATTAAATTATACAGAACTAGTGATGGAACAGCATTAACTGGTGCAAGTTTAGCATCTTCTGCACTTAATTCTTCAGGAACACTATTAGTTTCTTCAGGAACAAATTTTGATATTGGTTATAATAGTGTAACCATAAAAGCATGGTTCCAAGAACCTAATTCAGATGGTAGATATGATTCACCTAACAGTTATAGTGGTGGTGCTCTTGCAACAGGGGTATTTGAGTTTGATGCATTTCCGTTATATCCATTTATAGAAATGTATGATAACTCTGCAGTTAATGGTGCAGAAATACATGATATAAATTTACTAGGTGATATATCTACTGCTAACCCACAATGGAAAATTAATCAAATTGATGGTAATGATACTGCAGTATATGATCCTAGTAGTAATGCACAGACAGGTGAATTAAATATTGATGGAGTTGGTAATATATCTCAAACACCAGGCATTGCAGATGATTTAGTACCACCTGCATTTACACAAGTAGATAGATTATCATCATCTCAAATTGATAGACAGTCAGAGTCATTATTAAGACCTGGACAGACAACAACGACTCTATATATTAATGATGAGACAAAAATGTTTGATCTAACTGACATCTTTGGATTTGATAGAAAAGTGATCACTCCTGATATTGTTAACACCGAAGCAGTGTTTATAACTGGAAGATCATTAGACAATACTAACATTGATGTCACCATAAACATCACATACGTAGAGCAGTTATAACATGTCAACAACAGTAACCAATAGAGTATTATTTGGACTCAAAGTAGCGTTCAACTTTTCGGATATTGAGTCAAAAAGTACTGCCTTAAGAAATTTAGGATTAGATATAAGAGATCTTGAAGTTATTAGAGGTATATCTGATGTACCTGTTGATAAAGTAGATCTTCAAAACGTATCTGGTCTTGATACCAACTTGACTAGGTATCTTGATAGATTGAGTGCAGACACTAGTAGATATAATTCTTTAGTTAATAATTTAGCAGGTTACAACTATGCAACTAAAGGTAACTTAGAAGCATTTGGTCCTGTGTCTGGAGGTGCAGTAAGATATAAGTATATTCCTAATGATGGTGGTACTGGTTTAAATGCAAGCAATCTTAAATATGGTGACATATCAACATCACGAGTAAGTTCATGGAGTAGTGCTACTAGTGATGAAACTAATTTTACTCAAGCAATATCATATGGTGGATCAGTACAGGTAAGAGGTAAATTAATGTTAGGTCAATCCACTCAGTTTTTACCTCAATCTAGTGAGTGTTTGCTTAATGTATTAGATACACCAGAACCAGTAAGATTTACTACTGAAGTTCCTACAGATATAATTGAGATTAAATTTAATGGTACTTCACAATACATGTATGCTATGCGTGGTATTCCATTTATTTTTACTACAGCATTTAAAACTATATCAATGGACTTTGATTTTCAAACATTTAATGCATTGAATAATGGTGTTATGACAGCACAAGAACCAATATATACATTCAAAGCAACTGATGATTCTGAACCAGAAATAAAATCTGATGGTGCTACATCTGGATTTACAAGTAGATTAAGATTTAGTGCTCAATCATATAAAGAAAGAGATATTAGAGTATATTATCCACCAGGTAATATCACAAGAATATCAGGAGTTGGTATTAACCTTAGGTATCTACCTGCTGCTAAATTTTTACAATTAAATTCAATTGATATTAATAATAATTTGTTAGGTGAAATGCCTGATTGGAGAAATATTAATTACGTTTATCAAAGATTACCCCTTCAACCTGATATAGAAAATGTACCTGTAGCATATCAAGGAAGTTTATCTACTGGAGTTGCTCCAGGTTATGCTCAACCAACACAGGAATTAAAAACTATTAATATTAGTGTTAACCCATTATATTTGTCTGAAGAAGAAGAATTCCAATCATTCGGAACTAATATTATAGAAAGAGTGCCATCTGGTTTGACAAGTTTATACATCAATGGATGTTATAGAGAGAATACTGAGTTTTTGACTGCAGATAAATCATTAGTTCTTATGAAAGAGAACTGGTCATCTAATGATTTCACTTTTATTAAATGTGATA
>Ga0209348_1001325_pt1 | contig 12063 bp, 10 predicted proteins | sample ETNvirenome_2_30_FD_184065 | JGI IMG/M metagenome (GOLD analysis project Ga0209348, IMG submission 184065) | Marine viral communities from the Pacific Ocean - ETNP_2_30 (SPAdes) (version 2) | ecosystem: Environmental > Aquatic > Marine > Oceanic | place: Pacific Ocean | collected 2013-06-22 | reverse complement strand
ACTCCTCTTCTTTTGAGCTTTTTTCTATACATTATATGTTCATTCGTTGTGGTGTCTTGATCAAAGTATCTTGACATATTCAATCTCCTATTAAAGTTTAAATGGGAACTTCGCACCCATCCAGCCGCTATTACCCCAGCCAAGGAAATGTTCATGCAGAACATTTAAGTTGAAATTTAAAGAAATAACTTTTGGATAAAACTTATTTCCATCGCTAAACATTCCCATATCCAATACCGGTTTCCAAGTTAAAGAGTCTATCCATCCCAAAAGGCCCTTGGTCGAGAGGGCATTCTTTTTGTTTTTGGTTGATTTTTCACCCTTTTCTTTTTGAGTTGTTGTGTTTTTATTTTCTTGTTGCGCCGCAGCTTGTTTTTTTTGTGCATTTGTTTTCTTTGTGCTACCTTTTTTGGCAACAGATTCGGTTGCTATTAGGTTGGCAAATGTAACTCTTACAAGAGGCGATTTTGACAATATACTAGCGTGTCTTGGATTATGCTTGGTTTTCTTCTTTGGCATATCTTTTTTGTCTGCTTTTTTTGCTCCTTTAGAGCCGCCCTTTCCTTTCTTCTTTGGGAGGGGGGCCGTGCTCATATAACCGGGATACAGAAAAGAGGCCAAATCGCCGCATTTTTCGAGGTTTTTCTTTGCATCGGCTAATGTAGCCGATGGTATGTCCCAAGCCAGAGAAATCGTCCTTTTTGTGCCTTGAAACGTGGCAATTGGGTCGTTTCTTCCATACACTTGCTCTGTGGCCCACTCGGATGCAAAAGTTTGAGTAAAGTCAGTTAAAAACGCCGGAAAGTCAACGGATTTATTTGCAACTTCACTCTTTATAACTAAAGTTGCTCCGCTTATTTTAGCGTATTCCTCTGCTCCATATCCTATACCAAATCCCATTTATTCTATCTCCTTATGTTTTGCTTGTTGTCTTTTTTATCTTGGCCTCTAGCTCTTTTCCGTCCAATTCAACTGTCAAGTTTATCTTTGGACTGAACACCTTCTCAAGACCTTTAAAAGCATTTTGTATTGCCGATGTTGTATCGACACCTTTTGAAATCGTATTAGAGCTTTGCCCTGTTGAGATCAATGCGAGATCTTCAATCGTAGCTCTTAATTGAACATTCCCAGATATTTTCTGATCAAGTTCATCCATGGCCGCAGCAATCGCCGTAAATGCTGCTGTTACATTGCCTGTTGCTATTGCTGCTAAATTACCTGTAACTTCCGCAACCCTATCAGCGACATCAGCCATTTTACTTAATAATAGAGTGAATGAAAGTATAGCCACAATTGCCAGAGGATTACCCAATAGCGTAAAAGCCTTGGCCATGAGAATGACACCAGCAGCCAAGCCAAAAAACACGGCAACAGTGCTTGCGCCAATATCATTTAGGGTTTGAAACTGACCAATTAAGTATCCGAATGCTGTAACAGCGGCAGCCACACCCAAGGCGGCTAATGCAAACGCTGCCCCAACTGCGAGAATAACGCCTGCACCTAAAACAGCTTGTGGGGGCGTTTTAGAAAGCATTTGCAAAACAAAATATAAAGCTGCTCCGAGAGCAAGAATAGTTGGTATTACGAAAAGCCCTTGTACACCCGCTTCTTTAAACGCCAATGCCAATGCAGCCAAACCACCAGCGGCCAAGCCAACACCAGCAAACAAAGCCCCTAAAGCTGTGATAAGCGGCACCATTCGTGTTCCAGCGGTTGCGGCGGCATTACCAACGACTGTCACTGAAGCTCCCGCTCCAATTGAGACACCCTTTAAGGCACCTAATGCCGTTGACAGTCCCCCTATTGATGTCGCAAGAGCCCCGATATTCAATGTCGCAAGTGCTGCTGCTCCCGCTTTTGCCATTAGCGCTTTTGCTCCCATTGCAAGGAAAGCCACCATGGCAACCAACCCTATGCCGGCCAAAATTAACATTGGATAAAGGTTTTCTCGTATATAGATAGCTGTGTCCAGAACACCTTGAGCAAAAGCATTGAAAGTTTCCGTAAATGGAGCTAAAACTGTTGCAAGCTTCATAAGAGCCATTTTTAGTTTTAATAAGGCGGGCATTGAATCTTTTAGAATCTGATCGTATTCTTTTTGTTGTTCTGCTGCTTCCTTTTGTTTTTCGTTGTATTCTGCAAATTGCGTGGTTGACATTGTGAGGATTTTACGAGCTTTCTCGACATCATCGCCAAATCCCAAAATTTGGGCGGCGGATAATTGTGCGTATCGGCTCATTTGATCAAATTCTTGACCTGTCGCTTTAAACTGCTCAACAAGATATGGCATTCGATCTTGAACGTCCATTGTTACAAGATTCAAGGCAGACATATTGGTTCCGAAAACAGCATTCATTCTAGCAGCAGTTTCTGCTGATGATGAAAATGTATCAAACTTCTTTGAAAGAGCCAACAGATCAGACACCTCAACGCCGGCAGCCATCGCAGAAGAGGCAATTTTCTTGTAAACATCAACAGAGCTTTTGCCATATGTCGCAAGATACTTATTTGCTTCTTGAAAGCCAGCAACCATTGCACTTATCGGTTTTCCGATTGCTTGTCCAGCAAACGCAAGATCCTTAACCATTTTGGCAGCCTCTTTGGTTGATACTTTAAAGGTTTTTGTTAGAGACCCCATTAACGTTGCCGAGGTTTCAGCGCTAACACCGAACCTCTCAAGAGCCGTCGAGGCCTTTATAAGCTCGTTTCTTTGACTAGAGGTTAAATCAATTGTGCCCGGAAATTTAGCAAACAATGTAGCCAGAGATTTTCCTGCATCCCCTGCCGTTATGCCAAACTGCATCATTTCGCCACCAGCATTTCTGATCTCGCTGGTAAATTGTCTGGTTTGTCCTGTGGCGCTAACAAACTTGGCAACGGCCTCATCAACACCAAATGCAAAAGCTAATGTTGCCTCTGTTATCTTTGATAATAGACTAGCGGCCATATTGGTAAATGTAAATATTTCTGATATTCTTTGAGCAAAAGCTTGCCTTGATTTTGGGTCGGAAAGCGTGGCGTTAAGCTTTTGCATTTTTCCAATAAAAGTCTCCGAATGATGAGAAGCCATTCCAAGCTTTCTTGCCAATGAGCCACCAAAGTCATCAGCAGCCTTTGTTCCTTCATCAAAAACTCTATCCATTTCTTTGAGTTTATCCATTATTTCTTCAATGCTTTGTCCCTCAAGGTCCATCATTTTCTGAAATGTTTCGGTTTTCTTCTTAATTTCCTCTTTCTGCTCGGCTGTGGCACTCTTAAGATCAACAAAGCCATCAATATTCTTTTTTAAATAATCTTCATAGGCCTCGCCAATCTGCTTTAAAGCTTCTATCTCTCGACCTTGGGCAGCTAAAATGTTTTTTTGAAGTTTGTGGTACTCCATCCTTTGTTCAAGCGTTTCTTTGTCCAGTTGCTTTCTCTTACCACTAATTTCTGCTTCTAATTCATCAATCTTTTTATTAGCCTCATTAATATCTTTAAAATTAGCCATTTACTAATCCTCATCTTTGAAGGGCCACATAATTCCTGTATTTCCTTCAAACTCTTTTACTGCTTGGTCAAGCAACTCCCGTGTTTTAACGGTTTGAGGATGTTCTTTACCATATTGCATATAAGCATCAAGGTAGTTCTTCTCTGCCATAATGGCATCGGCATAAGCCTTAACATCTCTCTTTTTTCCTGAAATAGAAAACTTAAGCTTTGGTTCATCGCCCTCGTCTTCTTCTCTCATAAGATCACCCAAAGACGGATCTTTTAGTTTTGCCATCATCTTGACATCATCGCCATACATGTATCTCAAGAGTGTCTTATTCCACTCTCCCCATGCCTTAAGCCAAGATTCTTTTAGCAATTGCTTATTCTTCATTATAAAACCCTCGTTCAAAGATAAATAGTTCAAATAAAAAAATGCCCTAAAAGGGCATTATCTACTTCTTCTGTTTGCTTTTTCTGCTTCTTTCTTTTCTTGCTCAAATTGTTTTTCAAGTCTTTTAAGAAACCAAAGTCGAAGCCCCACCGGTAGATTATATAGTTCCATAAGAGACCATCCACCGAAATGCTTGAGCAAGAAAAACTGCTCATACATCGCTTCCTGATATTTATTTGTCAGGCCAAAAAAAGTCCGTTCCAAACGGAACACTTACCTCCTCTGCATGGCCACACTCGGAACATACAAAGTTATTTTTAATCTTAATATCCGGGGAGACCATCTTATAGCACGTTCTAAGGTGCCTTGAGTCAAGCGTTGGCATATTCATAATATACCTATTGATCAAAGCGCCATCCCTGTGCCCTTCAATCGCAATAATCATTCTTCGGTATTGATCGGTTAAAGCACTTTCCATAATTTTTCTTTTTCTTTTTTCTTCAAGCAATGAGGCAAGTTGGTTTTCATCTTCTCCTCTTAATAGCTTAAATTCTACTTTAAACTTGGTATGTGGCATTGTTGTTAAAAACGTGCCCATACCTGTTGATTCGATATTAAGCTCATCCAAGAAGGTTGGCTCATGAACTTTTGTTTGATTTAAATCAAAAGAAAAAGTGTTTTTGCTAGTGCATGCCGGGCATGTCACCATAGTATCATAATTAGCACCATAACCAGATACTCTTGCCGCAATAATAATTGCGTTTCTGTCACCTGTTAACAACTCCTCTGGATTGATTGATTTATCAACAAGAATGTTCTGCATAAATCTTTCCAAAGCGATGCCTTTTTTTAACAAAGCTCTTGAAGACAAAATATCTTCGTCTTTAGCTGTCATATATCTTATTTCAACAGTTTCCTTATTATGGAGGGGATGCCCCTCTGGATAAGCTAATCCTTTTGATGGTAACTCTACAAACTCTGTTGGAGCTACAAAGTGCAAAGGATCAAGCACTTTCTCTGTTGGTGGAACATCTGTTGTTTGTGGTTGTTCTGCACCAAGTCTACTACTATTTCTACTCAATTTTCACCTCTTGTTAAGCCATTGTTTTTGTATCTACTGCTGTGGCGGAATTGGAGGTTTTGGTATCCTCACCCGTGCTAACATCGCCGCTTGCCACCGCAGACGATGATCCTAATTCCGCCCAATCATACATAATTGTTATTTGAATTTCAACAAAGTCATCTACTGAATAATCCAAATCACCAAAATTTATAGACTTTATAAAAGCGTTTTGTAAAGTCCATTTTTCAAGCTCTTTACCTTCAGCGTCATATTGCTGAATTAAACATGCTCTTTTCTTCTTTTCAATTCCCTTTGACTTGGATGTTGGCGGCTTGTATCCAACATCCTCTAATGATTTAATCAATTGCAAGGCCTTAGACCCAACATCAACAATTGTAATTGTTACGTCTTGCCACGTTAGCAACCCCGGATATTTGAACTTGTGATTTATAAGTTGATACTCGTTACTGTTGATTTCATATGATGGTTTTGATACGTTTTTTGCCCACCACCACACGCCTTTGGAGCCGTTTGTGAATCCATCAAAAGTAAAAGTAAATCTATATTTTCTAACAGGATCAAGTTTCGCCGAGGACCAAAATGGCCCTGCGCTTTCTCCGGTTGATTCTCCGCCGTTGGCTGTCATTTAAACCTCTTATGCATTCACTTGTTGTTCTGGCAGTCCGTCGCCGTTTGTGCTGGGGTTCTCCGGCTCAGTTGCTGCGGCTAATGTGTGAAGTTCATCTTCTCCAGCAGCAGTTTTGGCGACAGTTGCCCAGTCATATCTTATAGTAAGATCAACTTGTCTTAATTCGTCATTACTATAATCTAAAGAACCAAACTTGGCACTCTTGAGAAATGCATTTTTAAGTGACCATCGCTCAATGCAAACACCATCAGCATCGTAAATATAAATAGTAACAGCGCCAAGTGCCGTATTAGCTGATAATTTTGAAATGGATATTGGCTTGGCAATATCAGAGAGTTGTTTTACTTTATAGTTTGCACTACTCAAAACGCTATTTAAATTCCAAACCATATTAACACTTTTAGGATCAACAATTGTCATAGCAATTTCATTCCAAACCGCACGTCCCGGATAATAATACTTATTATCATAGAAATTATGCTCGACCTCTGTGACGTCAAATGACGGGGTCTCAACAGTTTTTGCCCACCATTGATTCCCTTGCATGGTGGTTGAATCGGTGCCGATTGTTACAAGAAACCTATAATTCCTCTTTGGCTCTAAGGCGTTTGAACTCCAAAATGTCATGTTTTTTTATCTCCTAATAATATTATACTGATGCTGTGTGCTTCTATATTAAATAGTGTTTAATTAGAATTCCGCATTAGATCTGCTAACAACAAAATCAATTGCTATGAACTCAATTGATCTAGCTGGCTTGATAAATATTCTAACATACATGATGTTTCTATCTGCCAAGTCAACTGCTACGCCTCCTTCTAGCGTCTGGGTAACTCTGACTATCTTGTATTCAGTAATACCAAAGTTTGATTTTACATCATTCAAGACTGCTTCGCATCTTAAAGCAAAATTGTTGAATGTTGATGCAACGTTTTGTTCAAATAGAACAGTATCAGCGATATCGCCAATTCGTTGCCTCAAGAAAATCATCAATCTTCGCACGTTAACTCTAGACAATGCTGAGGTTGGCTTTGACTTCAATAATGTTTTTTGACCAAAGATCACAACATTGTTATTAGCAGCAGGGAAACGAGCGATTGGGTTGATGTGCTCTAAATAGAGATCATCTCTGTTTTTCTTTGTAAGGTTCTTATCAGTGCTAAGAACTGCTAATCCAGAGTCTCTACCGCCGAGAATAGACAGCCCACCTCGGTTAAATCCAGCAGGCGCAAACCAAGGACCAGCCGAATTGGCATCACTGAATGCAAGTGCGCCGATTGCACCAACGGACGCTGGTGCGGTAAATGCGAACCCATCACTTGAAATCTCAACTCTTGGATAATATGCTGCCGCTTTACTACTATCGATCAAAAGAGTTTCAGAATTATCAATAACCGTATTAACGCTACTTCTTATTCTTGTTCCGCTATTTTCGTAAGTCTCTCTATAGCCGTCATCGTAATCGATAATCGCCAGACAGTCTCCTCTATCTTCCGCAACATTAACAACTTTTTTAATCAACTTGCTATTGGTTAGGCCCGGATAAGAAATAATTGATGATCTCAACTTTTCGGGATCTTTGATCATGTCTAGAGCTTTATCAACTGAATGATAAGCATAATGTGTATTAATTGCTTTGCCGTTCAAAACATTTGAATTTGAGAATGGATCAACTAAAGTGATATCTAGACCGTCTGAACCTCCGAACAATGGAACATTGAAGGAAGTGGGGCCGTTTTTGGTCAGTTTCTTTGAACCAGATTGGGCAGTATACGCAATATACCCCAGACTTGCAACCTCGAAAGGAGTTGAATGAGAGCCCGATTGCCAATACCAGCGAGCGATATCAGGGGAATCAGGTTCACCAGCATCTGAAACAACATCATCAAGAGAGAATATAAATGAGTATTCTAGATTGTCTCCAGCATCGGCATGAACATCATACACTTGCTTTCTAACAAGATCTAAATAATCTTTTCTCTTCATAACACCTGCATCGTTTACCTCTGAATCGGTAGCAAAAGCATGCCTTACGCCAAAGTCATCATTCTGTGTATAGTTTGCGCTTTCTTTTGTGTTTTGTTCTGTTAGTTTCAATCTTGGGAAATCAAACGAAGCAGTTAAGTATTGAGGCATACGTGCAAATCTATCTGTATCAACAGCATTTGCAGATTGTGGCATTGTATTCCCACCCTTTACAAAGACATTTGTTACATTGTCGCCATCAACACCGGCGGTCAATGTGCCAAAAGCTTGTCTGTTATTACTATCAGTGGTTTCAGATAGAGCAACGTTGAAAAAAGGACCAGCCACATCAGCGGTGACGGTAACAACTTCAGCAGCAGCCGAAGCATTGTAATCTTCAATTGAGTTCAACAAAGCAGCCACAGAGGCAGCTATCAATTCTCTATGATTCGTGTCGCCAACGGTAATCGATGCTGCTTGGTTTGTAAAGCTTGTTGGGTCAGCACCGGAGCCCGCAATAAAGCTGATCGTAAAATTGCCTAATTCTGGGTGAGTAAAAATTAAATCATCACCAGCACTCATCGTATCAGAGTATGTAATGTTTTGTGTTGATTTGGTTCCACCGGTATTCTGATCATAGTCAGTTACAGCATTGGCACCAGAAGAGCCGTAAGTAATTGTAAACGGCTTGGGTTTTGCTGGTCCATAAAAACCCCATGGGATTCTATAGCTATCTGTAATAGAACCATTCTTTAGCCCTTCGGACTCTTCAATTCGAATATATGCAGATCTAGATCTGTATCTTCCTTCGTCATCAAAGACTTTGTAGGTAGAATCCCAAGTCTGGAAAGAAGTTCCGATTCTTCGTGCAACATAGTTTTCACTAGTTGGGTCTAGATTTAAGTTTGCAAATTTTTCAACAGTGGTGTTTCCACGTTGCACTTGAATGGTGAAAGAGCAATTAGGATTAACAGTGGTTCCAAATACCAAGTCAGCAATTTTAATATGATATCCGTGCATCCACTCGCCTTCATGAAGAGAGTGAATCTTGAAAAGTTTCGACATATTACTTACATCGTAATCTTCAGGATTTACAGTTGGATTTGGATCTCTGTTAATGATCCAGCCAGTTTTTGGCGCGACTGCTTCTCCCAAGTGATTCATCAAGTTGTTAGTTGCATCGCTACTCGCCAACTCCAAAGGAAGGATGATACCGTATCCTTTACTATGGCCGTCCATGTGTCTTCTTACAGATTCCTCATATGTTTCTCCAAGGAAATACTTTTCGGTAGTTGCATAATTAATACTATTAACTTTTTGAGGGTTAGTGTTTAAGACATCTCTAATATAACCATCAGTATTTGGAGTTAAATTAATTGTCTTGGTCTCAATCGCAGTGCCGTTATCACTCCAAAACTCTAATTTAAAAGTAGTCGATGTTGCATTCTCAACAGAATGAATAAATTGACCAGCAGAGGATGTTTGCGCTGCTGTGTCTACTGCAATACCATTAATAGTAACAGCAGATGCGGTAGTGTAAATAACAGCAGCGAGAGATCCAGTTGGAACGTTAGTGCCGACTGTTGCCGCATTATGTGACCCAGAGGGCATTATAAACAGACCATAGGCGCCGTTGTTCATATTAACAGATGTCGATAAGTTTGCTCCCCCGTTGTTCCAACCCGCTTTAACATAGTCAGTTCCTTGATTGCTAGCGTCTTGTCCCAACAATCTTACGAAATTAACTGGTGGGCCACCTGTGCCTTGTGCCAACCATGCTCTAGCAGCATACAGACCATAGTTTGGTAACTGCGAGTTCCCATCTCTATATACATCTGAATCCGCTGAGGCTTGTTGTCCATCGTTTGGTTCGCCAAATACCTTATCAAGCTGCTCAATCGAAGTAATTCTAGTTGGGATCATTCCGGGTCCAGCAGGGGCAGTTCCGATAATTGTGATGCCGGGATCTCCAGTGGCTTCGGGGGTCGTAGATTCATCAACCTCACGAAATTGAGTGCCGGGTGATCTAAAGTCGAAATCTGAAATAGCCATTTATAATATTCTCCTTATAATTTTATCTAAACTAAATAGTGCTTTGCATTTGTAAACGCATTTTAATAAAAAAAGCATTTTGTTTCTATCTTTTAACAAAAGGGTCTCCGATAATGGACTGTTCCGACCCTATTTCAACCTTAACTAGTGTTTCTCTTTTTGAAACAATTGGTTTGTCTCTATTGTTGGGATCTCCAATCAAATATCCTAACACTTTTACTTGAATTTTTGTCTCAAACATCCGCTCTTCTTCTGCCATATTGTCTAGATTTTTAGTTTCTGCGAAATCTTGCTGGATAAACCCTTCGTATGACCAGCCTTGATTCTTAAATACAAAACCATTTATTTGTCCTGTTTTGATTATAAAGGGTGTTATTAAATCATTCATCTGTTGCTGGTATTCTGATCTGACTGTTATCGTATACATAACGGTTATGTATGACGGCAAAGGTGTGGTGTAATTGTTATAAACCGTTAGCTTTCTTGTTTTGAAGCCTTCTCTATTGGTAGCAGTCCCACTAGGATCTTTTAAGATCCGAGCCTTTCTAGCGTTCTCAAAGTTTCTAGTTTTTTCTTGGTTTACTTCTTGATGTGCGATAACCACACCACCCTTCTCATCTGAAAACTCTGCTATGTGTGCTTGGAATGTTCCTTTGAAATTAGGGTCTTTGGCAACAGAGTCTCTATGCACAGTCATCAGTGGCATGATAAGCTTACCAGCACTGTCGCGCAGCAACTGGTTGTTCTTTATTTGAAAAGCCCTCTCCGCACCAAGCCATACAACGGGCACTTTCCTGTATCCATTGTTGGTAGTTAAAGAAATATTCACGTCATCTTTTACCCAGTTGTAAAAACCCGTGTCAATGTTCTCAATTGTTGATGGTTTCAATAGTTCTAATGAATTAGTTGGCATTAAATAATCCGTCCCTTGCTCTTATGCAATCTGCTTGTATCTCAAACCTGTGTTCGGGTTGTCCGAAAAGTAATTTTGGCTCCATAAGCTTTACAATTTCATAGAAGATATCACCATACCTTACAAAGTCGCCCTCTCGGACAAAAAGGTCTTGATCTTCTGTTAATCTTCTCTTGTGAAATTTAACATTTAGTTTGGTTAGTTTGTCAACGCCCATATTTGGTGCGTAAGTGCTCTCTACCCCTTGATATTCAACAAGTGCATGCACTCTGATTGGAGGTAAAAAGGTTTTTTCGATAGCTTCACCATATAGAGGGTGAAAATTGGTATAATCAATGTCGATAGCAAAATAAAGAATCTGCTGTCCGACGACTCTCTCGATAATCTCATCATTTACTTGCTTGACAAGATCTCTTTCCTTTTCACCAAGAAAAAGAGGCGGTGGAGGCTGATCTGGCTTTTTCCATTTGTTATCTGACATTTTTCTATCCTACAAAAATCTTCAACGGAACATCGGCTAGAATATTCTTTGCGTTTTCCGTCATCTCGTTGTCTTGTGCGACTAATTTTGGATAAGTCATCTCGTCCAATTGTGCTTTTAACTCTTCTCGCAGCTTTTCTTGCTCGGATTGTGCTTGAGATAGCAAATCAGACGCATTAAGGGTGATATTGTCACCCGGTATTGGTATTGCACCGCCGAATTTCCCTCTAACTTGTCCCAATGTCTCCTTTGAGAGGGCTAAAGCGAATCTTCTGATCCATTGTTGCCCAATTGAGTTAATACTTTCGAAGGCTATGTTCTCAAATGGCAGCGTATTCATGTTATTTACGCCGTGTTGGCCTTGGTCTTTGTCATCCACCCAAGGATCTGAACTCGCAACTGAAAATCTAAACCAGAATTTCTCTGGAGATATGCCCGTTGGAGAAGGATAGATTCTCAATTTGTTATCAATGACCTCATACGAATAATGACTTGTTCTTGTATAGAGATGGTCTTCATACGAGATGGCTTGAAGTTTATTATGCCATGCCGGAATCACCTGAAACGTTGAATCGTCAGCATATTGGCCATATGTATGAAAATCGCCAACCACGTTTATTCCGCCATAATAGCCGTAAAATCGCCACATCTGTCGAGGGGTCACGTAGTATACCTGACGTATTAAAATGCGTTTTTCTCCCACTTTTCCAGAGAATGCGTAGCCTCCTTCTGCGTCTAGCGTCTCGACGATGCTTTGTAGATCATAATCTTGCTTATTGGTCACAGTGTCAAAAGAAGCAGAGTATATTGCAGTGGAGCCTCCCACAGTGGCTTCGGTAGAAAAGGCATCTGCGATTCTAAATGCGGTCTCAAACTTAAACTTGGGGTAAGTTAGTTCAATGTTCTTTATGCCGTCATCTGTTCTGCGACCCAAGCTGTTGAAAGAACCCGTTGATGCCCCAAGAGAAGATCCAATGATGTTCTTGGATTGGTGAACATTAACAATGTATGAGTATTCCAGAACAGCTTCTTCATAATGCGCGTATACACTGCCCGAAGTTAGTTCGATATCTAA